>Ga0307508_10000243_pt1 | contig 66107 bp, 64 predicted proteins | sample 9_EM_MG_FD_203089 | JGI IMG/M metagenome (GOLD analysis project Ga0307508, IMG submission 203089) | Populus trichocarpa ectomycorrhiza microbial communities from riparian zone in the Pacific Northwest, United States - 9_EM | ecosystem: Host-associated > Plants > Roots > Unclassified | place... | reverse complement strand
GCAATGGTGGTTTTTACCTGGAAGTTGACGACGGCTTGAGAGGCGAGACGCATCTGCTTGAATTTTACCTCCGGCAGGCCGACGCGTCGGAGTCCTTCAACTTTTACTTGGCGCAAGGGGAAGAGTTCGGGGAGGCGGATGAGGATGTCCATCGCTTGATCGTCGACGGGGTAGGATGCTATGACTTCGCGCACGGCTTTGGATACTCTGACTTTCATGCCGTCCTCTTCGTTCTCGTCGCGAGCCAACATCCACTCCGTCACCGAGGCGAGCTCTTGGTCGATCAACTGGGGTGACATGTATTTCACCGTGAACGCCTCGACGGCGAGTACGGTGCCACGGTTGCGGGAGGTGTCGAGCCACCAGGATTTGACGAGGGATGGCGTCCGGCTGAGCGCGAGGTAGTACAGGTGCGTCGAGAGCCAGCGGAGGTCTTGCAGAGGATTCTCGGTTGCGTCGGCTGTGTAGGTTTGGATACTGACTTTAGAGGCATCGAACGGACGTGCGGGAGTGAAGATAGTTGTGGAGATGAAATCCAGCAGCGGAGCCATGTATTGGCCTTCTTTGAGGGAATCAACGTAGATCGACCGAACCTTGAAGGAGGCGTTCTCGAAGTGATCGAAGACGAGGATCCAGCTGAGGAGATAACCACGGATGGCGATTGGCATCTCGTGCGCGAGCTCGATCTCCATATCATCCTCGGGTGGCTCGGGTGCTTCGATGATCATCGATAGGATCTCCGGTGGCAGTTGTAGGCCCCCTGCCACATCGGTGGACAACGCTACGTCGACGGACACTTGCTCTTGGGTGGTGGGAATATATCGGTGGAGGAAATCGAAAGCCGCTTTCTGAATCGGCCTGGATTGCATTCCCAGCAATGGGTACATCGCTCCAAGATCGGGGACATGCGCGATATCCACATCTCTAAGCTGCCGCGCGATCTGCGTGTTGACGACCCCCCTCGGCTGGTGCGTCGCATCGGACCGTCTCGAGTTTTGCAGGAGAGTGAGCAAGCGCGAGTACAGCCCAGCCTTATTCTCGGCCCAGGCATCGTCCAAATCATCATTCTCACCGACGAGCTCTTTCAAAACTTGGAAAAGCCTCAGCGTTGCCGACACCATCGGTAGATGTGGTTCCTCCAAGGGAACGCAAATCTACATGTCCTCATCAGCAATCATTCGTCGCCCAGAACAAACGAGTGAGGGAAAAACAAACCTCCCAACATGATCCTACAAATTCCAGTATACTCTGCCAGTGTTCACCGTACATACTCTTAACAATGGGCAAGACGCGGCAAAGAGCCTTCGCAATCTCGCAAATGAGTCCGGGCGTAAGCTCGATCTCATCGTTATCCTCATCCAGCCACGAAAGTAGATGTTTAATCAGATTCATGGCGCGGGGTTGCGGGATATTTGGAGTTCCTTCATCGGTACTGGGCAGGACAGCATCGAGCATCACCAGTAGCTGCAATCCCCCTGTTGCTGCGCTCGCAGAGGAAACCCCTAGGAGTGATCCAATGATCCCCATGAACACATGCTCCTTCCGGGCTGCCGTTAGGACCATCGACGAACCCACTAGCATGGCCGAAGACAGGAAGACATCGCCATTCTTCCAAACGTCATTGCTGTCTACCCAGCCGACTGCCATCTCCCGGAAGACTGGATCCCGCTCCGTCAGATCCACTAGAGCGGCAGAGAGCGCACGCGCTGTATAGAACGTCGCCGCAGAGGCGCCCCGGCTCCGCTCCATCAAGCGCTCGACGAGTTTATGCCGGGCCTCGCCCGCAGCCAGGGCAGTTTTCACCCAATGCTGCGCGGCAGACGTATATTCTAGCATGTCCAACTCCCTGTCGTGGTCCTTCCAAAGCTCATTTGCGCCAGCGACACTGAGTTTATCCTTTGCCAACTCCTGAGCTAGGAGAGAATAGTACAGAAGCCGTGACTTCATTTCGTCGGCGATGACGACCTCCGAGAGTTCCTTGGAAAGTTTCATGGAAAACAATACCATCCGCAAAACCGTCGAGTAGCCCTCCGAATCCCAGGAGGCCTGTCCAACCTCCTCGGTAGACTCTTCATCCGCGAGGAAGATAGATCCACCTAGCGGATTTGAAATCGCGAGCGAAAGGCTGTTCACCTTCCGAAGATGTGGTGCGATAGCGCGCTCCCACTCCTCCTCCGAAAACAACAACTTCTCCACGAGCATATTCGTCGTGTCCTCGGGTGCCCCCTTGGCCAAGCTCCCAGCTTTAGCAGCAAGATATTCGATATCCAAATGCTCGCTAGCTGGGTCCAGGACACTCTTGCAGATGTTCCCGACAGTGATAACAGTCAGCCTCCCAATACCCTCATTGTCGACCGCAGCGTCGATTGCGCTCCGCAGCTTTGCCGCAGAGCTGCTAATAGCCATATCCGGAGAGTTTGCAAGCACCAACAGCTTCGAGAGTAGCTCTTTTCCGTGATCGGAGTTAATGAACGGCATCAGTCTGCGAGGGCTCGTTCCGGCTACCGCATCGAGTACTCGTGGCGGGTCGAGGTCCACACTCTTCATAAGCTCGACTAACATGTTTGTCGTGGTATCCTGCGCAACCGCATTGCCAGCAGATCCCAACGCCTCTTTCACCAGTCTCCACGCACCCGCAGAATGTTCTGGCAGTGCAGCCCTCATATTGTTGACGAGGTAACCCTCCAGCTCCTGCACTGTCCCGACCTCGCCGGCGGAACTAAGCAACAGGACGACGACATCTTCCTTCTTCTCTTTGGGCAGCTCTGCCGACATCAATACAGCTTGCACTGTCTTTCTCCAAGCATTATTGAATCCGACCGGGATTCTAGCACCATAGGAAATAAATGCGGTGAGAAGTGTCTCGGCAGTCTCGGAAACAAGTATTGTTACCAGCTTCCCGGGGAAGAAGTCGGTAACGAGTAGTTGTGCAGAGTTGTCGGATAGTAAATATGCCCCGACACCCGACAACAATGCCTCGAAAAACAGCGCTGCGCCGATAGCTTTGCCTAAAGAAGAATGAGTGATCGAAATGACAGTGGATGGAGAACAGCGAATACCGTTTGTAGTGACTAGAGACTTAATCAATACGTCGAGTAGAACAATATTACTTCTCACCACCGCTGTGTAGACAATGCCATCGTTAGGCAACGCCTTGAGGACGCCAGCCACAAGTTTAACCCACGCCTCTGCACAGCGCTTGACCTTCATCTCCTGGCCCATTTGCACGATGCCGACAACGTGCTCCTCAACTTTCGTCCACATCCGATCCAGAACCATTTCCGTGATCTGATCGCCTGCGCGCTGCAGCCTGACGAGACCGCTTCCACAAACCGCTGCCGAAACGGCATCCTCCCTCGAGATGAAAGTGCACTCCGCGTTGTTGCCGCCAGCCAGGTATCCGATATAAACCGGCAACATTAGCTCCTCCGTGATATACGTTTCCAATTGTCCCATCTCCAGGAACCTCAAGCACACCTCCCAAAAGCAGCCCCACGCCGCCAGCAGATGCGACCGTGGCTCGGGGCCAGCTTTGATTCCGGTTAGCACCGCTGCAAGGACGCCCTTCACCGTCTTCTCGTTGTCGGTCAGTACCTCCTCGGGGATGACTTTTACTACCGCTGCAAGTTGCCCCCAATAGTCTGGAGGGGCGGAGTGGCTTCCGAGCTCCACGAATGCGAGAAGTTGCGCTAGCGGTGACTTCTTCTTCGATTTCGCGACAGTCCAGCACTCGGGAAAGTGTCTCGTCAGCGCCTCCAGCACCTCCATGTACATGCCAGCGCTCCCCGCCTGACTCTTCAGCGTAGCAGCTTTCACCACCACCGCCGTCGCGATCATGTCCAGATTCTCTCGCACCAACTCCGGCCGCTTCTCCAGCGCGGCCAGTAGCAGCTGGAACACCGCCTTTCTGAGAAACGCATCTGGATGAAACGCAGCCACCCAAAGTTTCTTCTCCGCGAGGAACGCACCAAACTCCCCATCTTCTGTGTCTCCCTCCAGTATCATCCTCGCGACGGCTAGAACGCACACTGCCGTAGTCCTGGCCCACTTCGCCTGCGCATCCTCCTCCGTCGTCCAGCGTTCATCACTCAGCGTCCACACGTCCTCCCGCTCCACCGTGGCCTTACAGAAACCCAGCACGACGCCACCGAAAACATTCCACAAGCTCTGCACTTTCTCGGGGGCCTTGAATACTCTAGCAGCAGCCTCGGCGGCAGCCATCGCTGCCGTGCGATCGCTATCGAAGGTCCCGCAGAGCCACGGCCCCACGAGCGCCGGCATCTGTCGGGCTAGCCTCTTGCCCGCTGCCTCCCCGACGGCGCCCAGCAGTGAAAAGCTCAGCCGGCGGACTCGCGGAGATACGTCGATCGACAGTGGCGGGAACAGGCGCGTCCACGCGGCTATCACACCATCTTCCACTACCCCTGGCTGAGACTCCGACACCTTCTCGATGAGCGCCTCGAGCGCTTTCACTTTCGTCACCTCTTCCCGCTTGCTAAGGTTTTTGAGCAGTACCACGATCGTCGAATCAGATATCGCGTTCAGATCCGGTGGCGTGATGATGGCGGATAGTGGCGAAGGCGCGGAGGTGAACATTGCTGTTGGCGTTGTTGATGACAATAGCAGGAATGTGGGTGTGAAGGAGGACGGAGGCTTCAATTTGCTCACTGCATGGGCTCGCGTGATAGATCGAGGATGGGTAAAGGTGAGTCGAAGGTACAACAATGACGCAAAGGATCAAGACCCCCGCTGCAGTGCTGCCCCACTACATTTGGAACGACTGGGATGCTAGTCTAGCCTATAGGATAGTCGCACAAAGCCGCCGAGCGCCTGAATCTGAACCAGATGGCCACATTCAATTGCGTCAATACCAACAGAAATGTACTGGCCACATATTCCATTCAAGTGGGTACCCTACACAACAGCACGAATTTGGGCACCAAATGAAAGAGGAAAATTCCTCCCGGCAAATTAGTAAAATGACAAGACAGAAAACACCACCGAGAGCACCGAGTAAAAGACAAAGAAAAAAAATTAAACCAAACACATTCGTTACGGAGAAGCACGATCAAAGAGGTCGTACAAGGTTTGCGCGCAAATTATAGGGAGTTGGAAGAGCAGGAAAAGAGAAGTGCACCAATACAGAGACATCCATGTCAGAACTGGGGAAAAATTGGATCCCCCTGCTCTGACTACAGACTCCCCCGATTCACAAGTCAACCAGCCCTATGAACATGTGTTCACCCTTCACACCCTATGGCGCAAGAACTCGTAAGAGAGCGCCATTATGCGAGAAGGGGCTCATTGGCAGGAGCGATTGGGTGTTCGTCGGTACCATTGTCCCCGCTCAGAAAATCCTGGGCGGAGGTGGTAGAGGGACCCTCAGGCTTCTTCGGGCTCGACTTGGTGTAGGTCTGAACCTTGGACTGGAGGTCGGAAGCAGTGGCTCTGGCACGAACGGCAGCTTCTTCCGCATACTTTCCGGTGAGTTTCTTGGTGGTCTCAACCTGGGAGTTCACCAAGTCGGAAGCGCGCTGGATCTGCTCATCGATCAACTCCTTGTTGTTGATGTAGACAAGCGGCGCCGTGAAAGCAGTGATGGTAGCTAGTCGGACCATAGTTAGCGACTCTACTCACGTTCTTATCATAAAGGTAACTCACTCAGAAGCAGCAGAGCCCAGAACGGAATGTACTTAATCAGGATATAGCCAAAGAACGAAGAGACGAAAGCCTGGTAAATTCTTTAGCAAGCTTGACAGCATTTTCACGTAGAAGAGCACCACATACAGCAATAGTAGTGAAGATGTTCTCGACGAACAACACACGCTGGAACTCCAAGACGAAAAAGTTGGTTAAATCGTGAAGGTTCTCAAACAACAGCTCGAGCGACTCGCGTGGGACAGTGTAGTAACGAATCGGGCGCATCGAGGAGACGACTCCCTTGGCGCCGAAGGGCTTGCCAGCGAGCTCGAGTCCAGCGACGACTAAAAGAGTCAGATCACACCGGCAGCAAACCGTAACAAGCAGAAGAATTCCTTACCGAGGAAGAGCATGTACGCAGCCTTGAAAACATAGCGCAGGACGTTGATATAGCGAAACGCGAAAATCAACGAAATAGTCGAGAAAAAGAAGAATCCAGTAGCCTTGGGGAACTTCCACTAAACAGTGACATCATATCAGCTCGTTGTTACGTCGTTTACGAACGACCCTTATCTCGACACGGCAACCACGACCAAACGCCACCAGAAGGGAAGAGGAAAGAAAAAAAATGAGAAGAGAACACGTACCGTGAACAAGTCGTAAAACAAACTGTGGAAGTGAGACATCGGTTGTTGGTTGTCTTGGTATTCTCCACGACCGGAGCCTGCGAGTCCCTTGAAATCCGACTTCGTGTCCTGGATGATCGGGTGCGATCCTGGGAGTATGTCAGTACTGCAGATTCCTCTTTGCGCATGCACAATCAGAAGCAGAAGGTGCTCTTCCAGAAGAGTGAGGGGAATCTGTTCATAGCCGGCGTCAGCAACCATTTATCGGGATACACGGAAACGGGTGTAGCAGGGGCAGAGGGACAGTTTCGACCCACCTCACCGTTTACGATCTGTTCAGTCACGGATCCATTTCCGTGGGGTGTCTCGTAATCGGAGCTGCCGTAGTAGTGGGTGTTATCGGCCATGGTGGGAGAGGTGGAGAAGGATAAAGACGAAGGGGTCGTTAGGTTTTGTTTGTAGGATGAGTTGTGAAAGGGGGAAGGGAAAAAGCTGCCTGTGGGAGTAGAAGTAGGAGTCCAGTGAAAAGGAAGAGAAGGAAGAGAAGAGAAGAAGGGAAGAGGGAAGGGGGGGGCGGGATGTGATGTGGGTGTTATCAAGACCTAACTTGCTGGCCGGGATGGTGGGGGCTTGCGTGTGTAAGTGTGTAACGTGCAAGTAAACTCTCGTTACACTTTTTTTTTGGCTTTGCTCTCCCAAGATTGATGATCGCACACTCCGACTGGATTCCAAGGAGTCTGAGCGAAAAGGTATCCATCATCGCTACTGCATACGGTTAGTCCGGGCGCCGCCAAAACTGGACGTCACCTCACCATCAGAGGAGGGGAAAAAAAAACTCAGCACCAACATGTACATAGCGGCATCATCATGACATGTGATAATATGCACCCATCCCACTCTAGCTCCAGCGTGTCGCCAAACGAGCAGATAAAACCATGGTGAAGCGGAGGCCTGAGGATGAAGTTGATTGCGTACTGTACTCTGTGCCTAAGTAAGTACTTAATTCCTACATACCGGAATCTGCGCTTCCATCCGCGTATATAGAGGCAAAAGCGAAGGTAAGGCAAGGCAAGCATCTCATCGCTGTCGCCTACATACGAACGAGGGAGCGACGGCTTCTCTTGCCTTAGCTTTGATTTTCTTTGCAGCTTGGGCCAAAAACCCTGCACATGCGTGTGCCAAGGCAGCAGCAGCGAGTGATGTCGCGGATGTCTCGTGACAGTCAGTCTTGATTTCACGGTCTTCACCTTGCGCAAAACTCATAGATGGCTTGCAATCCCTTTGTGAGATCGACACTTTCATCTGAAGCCTTAATTGCCTATCCTCGATACAAAAGAAGCAAGAATGAAATTACAGTATTCCATCCATCCGCAATCCAACTTCTCAGTTCACAGCTCTGTACTGCTGCAACTCCGCTTCCGTGATCTCCCTCAGCTTGTTCGTGTTGGCGATGCTTCCTGTGAGGGTTCCCTTCGCGATCTCGATTCCTCTCTGCACAGCGGTCCCCTTCTGCAGGGCATACGTCGCCGTGATCGCGCGAATCTTGATGATAGCAATCCTCGGGTCCTCTGGTCCGCCATCGTGAACACCATCACCGAGGTCTCCAACCCACGCCTTTAAGCTCGGTGAGTAGTGGTTGCGGATCTTCTCGCGGTCCGTCTCAATCGAAGCGGTACCGGAGATGGATGCCCACTCGCCCTGCATCCCACTTCTTGTCAGTTTCGGCCCACCAACAAACGCAAGAGAGAGCATACCGTGCTCGGCTTGGCGAAGCTCATATTGACGTGCGGTTCGCTGAGCAGCTCATCCGTCTTTCCCGTCTCGGTATTAGTGTGGAATATGAGATCGACTCCGTTCTCCTTATCCGCGATCGCCATGCACCTGCTCACCAGCAGGCCGCTCCGGTCTTGCCGGGTTGTCATCATGCCGTACTTGATGTTCGTGATGAACGCCATGAGATCTTCGACTTTCTCCTTCAACGAAACGTTGAGGTTGTCGGCGTTGGCCTCTTTATAAGGGTCTGCCGATTTACCGTCCGCCGGCAGACTGTCGGTGGAGAACTGGTGGCTGGTGTTGGAGGGGTGAACTGAGGAAGACATTGTGATGATTGTTTGGAAGAGTCAAGTTCGTGGTACCGCTGTTCGTGGAAGCCGTAAGCAATAGATGCGATGATTATTGAGGAGAAAGGGAGTAATTGCTGGCTTATATTCTAGTTGGCAGAGTCCCTGCTACTTACAGCTTGCCGATGATATCCTGTTGTGATAAGTAGGTAGATGTCGTAAAGTTGTACGCTTTTTGTCACCAATGACGTAGGAATGTCGTTAGTCGATCACTCCAGCTCCCGGGCAATAACAAAGCCCCCATGGCTCGACCACGCCGGCCATCGCTCATGATGACGGATACTGGTATTGCCGAATCTGGTCTGTGTGCTGCCAATTGTACGGGCTAGCGTCTTGACACAGGTGCTGCCAAGAAACCGAGTGCAATATTGTGACTTCGCCAAAAGTGCACCCTGCCGGAGAGATATGCCGCACGCACACAGACGATTCCAGCAGAACCGGAAACTCCTCCGATTGACTTTGTTTTTGATCCCTCGCCTGTGCCTCCTTCTCCTCTTCCCTGATGTAGTCTCGGATCCACACTTTTGTTTCTAGTCATAGTATCACTCGCTTATCCTCGTTACAGACTAGTGCAACTTATGTTGCGTTAGCGCTTGTTCAAAGCACCGTCCCCCAATATATTCTCAATTTAAATCCGTAGAATTTTTCTACAATAAGAAGTAAGTAAGTATGGACATGAGTATGTAAGTGCATACTTTTCTGCGGGTTTAAAATTAATTCTTTTTATTGTGGTGTGGTGGAGTATCGGTCGGCGGATGAGGGTGGGTTTTCCCATCACGTTACCCCGCACAAAGTGGCGGTCACCATAGTTATCTCATACCAAGCCATCTCTCCATGATGATTTAAAGGTTTGCCGTTAATTGGGATGCCATAGCTGGCGCTTTTCCTTTAGAATGCCACCGGTTTCGGGCGTAGGCAGCAACCACCAGAAAAGCCTCCCCACAACTTTTATTTAGCAATCGGAAAACTACTAGTACATAGACTAGGAAGTATCTACAAGCCACCAATTGGGAATTATACGACCTCTCGGCAAGTAGTACGGTTGCTACAGCGCCGTACAGTGCCCCAGCGACAGCAGCAGCGTTCTCATTTGCGCAGCCGCTCCTCTTTGGCCGACCGCGTGACTTTCTCAGATGGGGCATATAACAGTCACCCCCACTTGGTATCAAGTCGGCGGTATTGATAGCTACCAAGTGCTCCGTCTAGGTCTCCTTGTGGGCATCTACGATCACCTGAGCTGGCGTCGACTTGGTGACATAGATGGAGACAGGAGCTTTCCGAAGTACTCTAATTACTTCTGTGTCCGTGCGACCCCACACTTGACTGCGATTCCACGTAGATAGTGTGATTTGGTTGACTGACCCTGCCACGACGCACTCCTTCTTGTTCCAGCTATCATACCCCGGATGTGGAATGGACACTGTTCGGCAGAGCACTTCAAGATAGCCCATTCCCTGAGTAGAGTAGGCGGTTAGTTGTTGGAAGTGCTTCTCGTCGCTTGAGTACGTATCAGTGGATTTGGCGATCGCGCCTTAGAGCCCGCTGAGGACACGATTGCATAAGACGCAAGTGCGGGGAAGTGTGAGAGAAGGATCTTTTGTTCGGCGGGTTCTTTCCTTTTTCCTCTTGTTCTATATTCATCTAATATTACAACGAAGTTGAGAGCTGCTCGACCGTTCAGTACCCAGTGTCTACTGATCTCACACAACATCAATCATGCGGCATCCAGAGCGCACTCTAAACCTGACCGAACTGCTATTAGTGATCTGTATCATCATCGCTAATCGGTATTCCTTCAACATTAGTAAGCTGGCTGGCTGAGTATTGAATACGATTACCTAAAAGTACTTATCACTCTTGACCGTGCGGGTGCTGAAGTGCATTGCGATCGCCCAACCCATGACCGCTTGCTTGAATGACTTCAGAGAATCGAATTTCTGACTCCAGATTTACTGCTGAGTTGCCTTCTTTTTGCATGCTTGGGGATTGTTGGGCTGAGGTGCGGTGTGTTGTGGTGAGGTTTTTTTTTGGTGGTTGCTGCTAAGTACGCTCGAAACCAGTGGCAATTTAAAGGAAAAGCGCCAGCTGTGGCATCTTAAAGGAAGACGCTAAAAAGGATGGCATTTAAAAGGTTTGCCATTCAATTAAACGTGAATTATTACAGTATTCCCAACCATCCTTGGTTCCCTGACCCCACGGAGCCAACAGTGATATTCTCTCGGCAATATGTACATACCGGTGATCTTCCATCGTGGCTATCAAAGCAGAACAGTGCCTATACGGTATGAATATGGTAGCAATCAAATACAAGTGCTCAGAAAGCGGCTAATTAAAAAGGTAATGTGTGTATAGATGTGTTGCGGCGCCAGAAATGCCAGCGGCCCAGTCATCAAAACAGACACGCCCGTCTAATTTGGTTAAACCGTAGGAATCCCCTCGATGCAAGCCCTCGCACTCCTACCCTTCTCCTCGAAGATAACAATCATTCTCTCTCCCCTCTCATTCAACCGCCGTTCGGCATTCGCCGCGTTCCACTTGACCCACTCCTCGACAGTCATGTCCCTTTCAGCAGCGGTCAAGCCTGCCTCGTCCACTTCCACCCCGGGCTGCGATGCAAACACAACATCCAGATCGATGGGACTCCATGGGCGGGAAGTCTGCACCGTCCGTGCTTGCTTTGCCTTTGGTGTGCTCTGAAGGGGTATCATTATCTGTTTGCGAACCGGAGAGAGCGGTGCCCGGGGTTGCTTAGCCGGGTCCGGTGAATCTGTCGGTTCGCGGTGTGAGGAGTCTGCAACGATAACCTCAGGTTCCTCCTGTTCCACTCCCTCCGATCCCACTGGCAGCTCTGATTCGTATCTGGGACCATCGACCTCCATTTCGTGAACCTCGGGTCGAGGCGAAATGTGCTCCTGGAATGGGGAACTAGGCGCTAATGATGGGGCGGGTTCCTCGTGTTCCTCGTGTTCCTTGGTGTCACTTTCGCGTTCGGATTCGGATGGGGTGGGCTGACGTTGATTCTTTTTCGGATTGGCCTTCTGTGGGCTTGTTTTTGGGGGGCTGGCCTTCTGCGGACTCGCCTTGTGGGGGCTCTTACGCACCGATTGTGGTGGCGGCGACGGAGAGTGCTCAGGCTCAGGCTCGGTGACGTGCTCTTCGTCTTCAGTCGCATCAGGATCTTTCTCAACAGAAATCGCACCAGCGCCGAAAGACTCACGAACTTCGACAATGTGACGAACCACGCTGCCCGACTCTGACAATTCTTCCTCCTTCTCTGCAACGTATCCTATTGGGGCTTCAGGAATCTGTTCTGTCCGGTGCGGCAGATACGGGTGCTCATCGGGAACAGTTGACGCCGCGTCGGGAATTGTTGAAACGAGGGAGGCTATACTTTCGCGTTGCAGCTGTTGTGACTCTTGCTCCGCACCTGCCCGCCTAGGCCCCCCGACCCGCCTGGGGTCCGGCCTCGGCGAGGCGATTGTGGAGGCCTTTTCCTCGTGCCCATGTGCCTCCGCCTTCACCGCAGCAGGTACTGGTTCAATAGGTTGGGCTTGGCTGTCAGCGGTGTTGCTTCTGCCCCTAACAGCGCCCTTCTTCTTGGAAACCTTCGTACGCTTGGAGGGTTTGAGATCTTCATCCTCTGTGCCGGTTACCTTCTTCACCTTCGCTCGACCCTTCTTCGGTGAGGGAGGCGGGGACGGCTCTGGTTCCGATTCTACAGGTGTATCGTTATTTTGTTCGAGAATTTCGGCGTCCCTATTGAGATGTCTCGGTATTGAGATTGGCATCGAGTAGTCCAGTTCGCTGTCCCTAAAGAATGACTTCATAGGTGTCTTTGCTGGTGCTGCATTGCCGCTCCTGAATCCTGCTTTATTCTTTCCTCTGATCGCCGCGGGGATGAGAATATCTGGGGGAGCATCCCTCATAGATTGTTCGACCGCAAGACTAATTCTGGACCTGGTCTCTTTCTTAATGCTCCGGATGAAGGGTTTTTGGTGTGTTGTATTTTCCTCTTCATCTGTGAAGGGTTGGTCCTGGTCAAGCGGGTCGTTGAAATTGTCGCCTAAAGGTGCGTAGGCCTTATTCCTTGCTGGTGTTTTGGTTGGCTTAGAGAGGGCTCGGCGATTCTTTTTTGGTTTGATCTCTGCGGTGTCTTCGTCGTCTGTGAACGACACCTCGAGCGCGGACTGTTTTGCAATGCTGGCTCTGGTGGTTCGCTGCCTCTTCGGCGGATCGGCGATAATATCGACGACTGGTTGTCTAGCAATGCTGGCCCTAGTAGTTCTCTTCTTGGGCTGCACGACAATCTCCTCATCTGATCCGGATTCCGTATCGATTCCGCCATCGAACATGATCACCGGCTCCTTAGACATGATGCTACTTGACCGCTTCCGCCCCCTTTTCGGGGCATCATCCACGTCCGACATCGAGTAGTTAGATGTTGCGTATTCCGGGACTGCCTTCTTGCGCCCACCTTTCCTTGCGGCGGTGGCCTTTGGCTTTGCAGAGCCAGCTCTCTTTCCCCTTGCTGGCCTCGGCTCCTCTTCTTCCTCCTCCCTGCTGTCGACCGAATCTCGAAGCGAACGTGCACACTCGACAGGAGACTCCGGCGGTGCAGCTGAGTTAGCCCGCGACGCACGCCTTGCTGCTGGCTTCTTAGGTACGGTCGAAGTGTGTGGTGCCCGCTTCGCGGGTTTCTTAAGCGGTTCCGTCTCGAAGAAATAACAATGGGGTTTGCGTCGGTAATGTTCCTCCCTGTAATCAACTGTATGAGACCCAGGACATAGTTATAACGTAGAAGTATACCTTGGATTATCTTCGGGCTCGAAACTAGCCAGTGAAATGTGACAGAATGGGCAAATGCAATTATCAATTTCGCCCTTGGTAGGGGCATAATGAAAGCCAGCATTAGCCATCTTATAGAAAAAACCATCAATCAGTATTAGTCCCGTCGCGGTACCGAACAGTAAGGCATGCGTACATTCACCACACTCAAATTGCCAGTATCTGGGTGGGGCCACACCCCATCTCCGAATGTTTGCAACCGTCCCAGCGCGGATTGATCACTGTGCGGGTCGCAAGTGAAGTTCTGATCCTGACTGTGCAAAATCTCGGCAGTAATCGCCCATCCACAATCGGGGGAGTGGCGATAATGCTCGGAGACGGGATCATCGCCGGGCTCCCACCCGTCCAGCGATTTCGAGCAGAGGAAACAAGTCACATTGTCCTCGTGACCGGGGGTTGGATCGAAGTAGAATCCTGCGTCCGCATACTACCCCCTCAAGGTCAGCACGCACGACATGACATGTCGATGTTCGACGGACGAAGGGCCATACACGCTTTCCGTTTTTGTGTGGCCATTTGGGGATTCTGGCGTTGCATGCGGTCGACGTCCTACGGGGTGCCCGGAACGATGCCTGTCGCACTGAAGCCAGGAAATAGTTCTTTGACATTGCGAACAGGCGGCGATGGAACGCGACGACTGGACGTGATGGCGCGCGCCGCTAGTCGAAGGGGATTCTGCCGTTGCAAGGAGCTTAGAAAGTGAGGAGTTGCAGTGGTGCGAGTCGAGTGGCAGTTGGTGACGAAGATTGGGGGACGTGTGGACGTGTATCTTGAGCCCCGAACTTTGTTGTGTTTTGTTTGGTGTTCGGTTGTCTTGGGTGATCTCCTTCCCCTTCCTCCAATGTTCCATGGTTGGTTACATACTAACTAGGTAGATAGGAACTCTAGTGGAGGCACACTAAACCCACCATGGTAGCGATGGTCTCCCTCCCAAAAATCACTCCGTCTTGCTTGCTTGCTTGTGCAGGAAAATAATAGAGTGCCCTCATTTCCAGGTCACGGGACCGCAATCAGTTCCATTATCACATCGTATTCGCCATTGCTTGTATTTGATGAAGGTTCCCCCGCTCCGTATGTGAATCGAATCTCACAAAAGCCAGAACCAGCCTCCTGATCCCAACGGTAACTTTCTTGTCCCATCTCGGCGGAGTGAGCCTAAGGCCTACCCTACTACACTGCTACGTGCAACACACCCACACTCTCGCTCGTTGCCGTTGTGTCGTCGTCGCTCTTTCCCTCCGTTCGTTTCGCCGCTGCTACTAGTTGGGCCCGGCCGGTGGTGCCCTCTCCCTATCTTCGTACCCAACCTGTTCAACGACTCAGACACTCGTCGGCCATCTGCATAGTTGGTCCCCCAATCAGCCATGAGTTTCTCCATTTCGGTGCGTAAATGGACCTCTACATGTATCCCTTCTTCACCATTGCCTGTGGTTAGATCGTGTTACTAAACCTCCACAAGCGCCGTGTTCTCCAACCATCTCGGCGGGTTCTCTTGGGCTTCACGACATACACATCATCCCGCCGATGCAGCTTTTCTACCAACACCGCCGCTGCCGCAGTCGCAGAATCGCCGAGCACCACGACAAAAGCCTCGGTGGACGTGGATGACCTCGACCCTACGGCAATCAGCATGCTCCCGAAGAACTTCGGTTCGAATCAGTACATGTATGTCAACGACGAGATGAAGGAGCGGTTGCGATCGGTGCTATGGGAATTTAAAGCGCCAGTGCGATATGCCGTCGCTTACGGGTCGGGCGTGTTCTCGCAGGGTACCACAAAGCCAAGTGGGCAGAAACCCATGATCGATTTAATCTTCGGAGTCACATATAGTCAGCACTGGCACTCACTGAATCTGCAACAGCATCGGGACCACTACTCGTTCTTGGGAAACTTGGGCAGTGGCGTGATCTCCATGGTGCAGGATAGGATTGGCGCTGGGATGTATTTCAATCCGTACGTGGAGATCAATGGAGTCGTATGTGCTTTCATCTTCGGCAAAGGAAATACGGCGATTGCTGACCATCCAACTCGTAGATGGTGAAATACGGGGTCGTAAATATTGAAACCCTCTGCCGCGATCTCTCGGAGTGGAATTCTCTCTATATCGCGGGACGTATGCACAAGCCCGTCAAAATCCTCCGCAACGACCCTCAGGTGCTCTTATCCAACCATGTCAACCTCCTCTCTGCCGTCCGTGTAGCCCTCCTTCTCCTCCCCGAAACCTTCTCAGAGCACCAGCTCTACACGACCATCGCCGGTTTATCATACATGGGTGACCCGCGGATGTCTTTACCCGCCGAAAACCCCTACAAGGTTGCGAACATTGTCAACAGCCAGCTCGCAAACTTCCGGCGACTCTACCTGCCGCTGATCAAGCAGCTACCGAATGTGCACTTCGTCAAGGAGAACCTATCTTGGAATGACCAAGCGATGGCTACGATGCTGGTGCAGGATATGGACCCCGTGAGGAGGGGGAATATGGTGCGGCGCCTGCCCACAAAGTTCCGCGACAGGTTGTACCTCCAGTATCAGCGCAAGTTTGCGATCCCTCGGGCGGAGTTCCGGAAGATGATTGGTGTATCGGAAGACGATGAGCGAGTGAGCAAGAAGCAGGGAGGCGAGTTTGAGCAGAGAATTGCTGCGGACCTGGCAAATATCCGTGGGGAGGTTGGGACGGTCATCAAAAAAACGGTCAAATGGCCTAGCATGGGGCAGAGCTTGAAGGGGATATTGAGTGCCGGCCCCGTAAAGAGCTGGAAGTACATGAGCGAGAAGATATATAAGTGGAAGGAATCGAAACGAAGCTCTTGAGATGCATGTGGCCGGGGTTGATTAACTAGACTGCGGCGATGATTGGCGATATTTCTGGCGCTTGCTTGGGCTGTGCAAGTATGTATGTGTCGGTTACGGGTAGTTCTCTCTTCAGGGAGATTGTACATAAAATGGATTGATGGCTCGTTCTGTGGAGGACATTCAAGGAAGACATTTTCAGTGAGGGTTGTGTGCATTCACTAACAGGCCAAGTTCAGCACCTCCACACCAGCTTTCTCGTGGAAAACGACATTGATAATCAAAGTTGTGAATCCTGACCACTGGCTAGTACTTAAAACAGTAAACGTACAGAACCCACCAAACAGTCCCTATGGTTTCTTGAGTGCAGCGAATCTCCGCGCCAGTTCATCGTCAGTGGACAAGTTTCTTGTCGGCTGCGGTTTCGGCGCAGAGGCTTTCGGCAGCGACATATTGGGCATCTTCGGCGCATCGGGCAACCGAATAACGGGGTGGACATTCTCGGTCGACGGCGACGGCGGCGCAATATTGATCGGCGACCTCATCTGATTCGGCGGTGTCGCCTTGGCTAGCTCAGCAGTCTTTGGATCCTTCACCGCTAATGGTGCCTCGGGCATGCGCTCACCGATCCCACCACTCCCTCCTCCTTCCTCTTCGTCGTCAAACTCTGGCGGTGGTGTACCCGGCGGCGGCGTTTGTCTGTAACTGATCCCGTAAGTCCGCGCAATCTCCTTCAGGTACAAAGTCACCAGCATCTCCTCCGGTGGCTCGACTCGTAGCTTTTTGATCACCCGCTCAGAAACCTTCTTATCCGAGTTCTCGATCGCCGAGAGGGCAAACTCCTTGCCGTACTTTTCAACGAGGAGTTGTCGCACAGTTTGGAGCTCGCGGATCTCGGTGCGTGGGGCGGCGTAGATGAGTGATTTGATGGGCTCTTCGAGGCCGGGATCACATTCTCTGCTCCATAGAAGATTCCCATCAGTACGGCCTCTCTCAACCCCGCCTACCAAAAAAAAAAAGGGGGGGGGAGGGGGGGGGGGACATACTTCGCATCCAGAAGTCCGATTCTTGCAAGCAGCAGCTCACAGTAAAGCTCCAGAATCTCCATAAGCTCGACCGAGATATCCTGCCTGATGATATTCTCGACACGGATCCGCGCGGACTCTTCCTTTCCCGCTTCCAGAAGCTGGGCCATCTGTCGCCTGGCAACCTTAGATAGCGCCGTCTCTTTCTGCTGCGCCATCCGCAGTCGCGAAATGGAGAGCTTGAGAGCTACTTTGAGTTTGCTCTATGAGGCCACAGGTGTTAGCGACGGGCGACACGTTGGTGATGGGACACTGACGACGTGGGGAGAGGTAGGCGCCATGATGTTGATGGTGAGGTGTGTTGCGGAGGAGATGGAGACGCAGGACGATGAGGTTGCGGATTATCTACGAAGGCCGCGTGGAATGTTCGTTGAGCAAGGTGGGGCTCGCTAAACCTTCTGAGGTCTTGTGCCGGATTCGTACTAGTTAACCTACTATATCTGGGCCTAGGTTGTGTGACTGAGTCCTGGCCACTGAGGTGCGCGTATAAGTACGTAGCCGGAATCTATTGGTATCTATGACTGCAGATTGAGAGACCATTCCCAAGGCGAATTGACGAACTGAAGAGACGAAGCAAGGAGATCTCGAAGCTTCCTTATTCCTTCCACTTGCCGCTTCTCATGTATGTACGACTTTTTGCGATCGAACAATCGCTTATTCTAGGTTAACTACTTGACGCTCACGCAGTGCACATCAACGAGCAATGGCGGGATGGCAGCTTGAGTTCTTGCGTAGAAAGATCAATAAAGTGCTCAAAAGCGCGTTGCAAGAGCTTTCCAGAGGTATGCTCAATTACGTCACTGGTTTCCGTGAGACTGAAGTTCAACATCTAAACATTTGTCTACAGATAACCTCCCGAAACGAATTTTCAAGTGTGTTCTGGCGACGACCATTACCGGTACTTATCTATCCACCGGCCTGGCCGTCATCTGCATGAATTTTCAGTAGCTGACGCTCTCCAGTGGTGGTCATGCTGCTGCCAAATATCAGCGGTATACATTGCCATCTCTTTGCTTATCCCGATCTGGTGAAACGGGGTTGACTTGGTTCTGTCACCGCACACAGAGATCTATGGGAAGGCTGGCTATCTGGCGTGTATCACATCAGTGTTTGTGTTTGTCCTAGCCCTACTCTCCCCTTCCGCTGTTCGTTTGGGACGAGAAACCCCACTAACGATGATACTTCTCGTGCGCAAATAGCTTTGGTAGGCTCTTTCGGTGCGATTAATGCCTATAGTTCCTCATGGTTTCATAGGACATCCCGGTCGGAGATTGGGCGGAATGGTGGAAGGCATGCTTCTTTTCGATTGGCTGCGAGACGTAGCAGAATACTGACGTTGTCTGAAGCATTGGCGATGGCATCCGTTGGTGCAACACTCGGCGTCGGATGGGCGTCACTCGGAACGCACTTGTCGTCTCTAATCTACGAGCGCAATCCCCACGCGGCAATGGCGATCAAGGCGGTGTTCCTACTCATTGCCTCGTTCGTGCACGGTTACGTTCGGCTGTCCACGCCGAGACTTTTCCTGATGGTGTTGTTGATGATTTTGCCAGTATTGATTGGATTGGTATATTCACTGCTTTGTCGAGAGATACCTATTATTGACTGTGTGCACGGTATAGACTTCCGACTCGACTCACCTTAGTCCGATGTTTCCGGTACAGTTTATGTATCCGATCCTCACAGCTGTTGCAGTTATGCTGCTGGTCAATGTTGCGGTATTTCCGGAATTCGGAAGCACACAACTGTGTAAATTCTCTCCTCTGTAGCACGTCCGAGAGGAATGGACATGTACTGATAGCCCCCAGGTCTGGCAACGATTGAGACGATTCACAATGCTCAGAGCGTCCAACAAGCAGCCGCTGAGCTCTTCATCGCGTTTTCTATCGGCAAAGACCCTGACGAATGCGTCGGTAAATTACGTGATCTCACAAAATCTAAAGCTGAACTCCGCCAAAAATTGGCCGAGTGCAACGCCGTATACACAGAGTGTTCCTTCGAGCTGGCATTCTCCGTCCTTGCACCCTGGGAGCTGAAGCAGATCTCTAGGACCGGAATAAAGCACTTGGTACAGAAGACACAGAGCCTTGTGGGCGCGTGCGAGAGCGCATTTGCGTTCTTGGGTATGGAGCCAGAGCCTGCCAGTGGCACCAGAACGCCAACGTTTAAAGCCCGCCGGGAAGAACATGGTGATGAGGAATTGCTAAAACAGCTTCTTAAACGCGTGGAGGCGCCATTGACGCAGCTGCAAAGTGCTACCAGTCGTGCGCTTGATATCGTGAGCGCCTGCGTGGCTTTCGCATATGTCCGTGTTTCCTTCCGTCCACCCAGACCACTTCCATGACTGCTGACGGTAATTGCAGAATTCACCGAGAATTCCCACCATTGGCAAGGCCACCAGCAGAGCTCGTATGCCGAATGGCATTCTCCTCCAGGAGATCGATATCCATATCGACTGGCTTGCCGCGGCGATCCACGAGTTCGGGGAGTCATCTAGCGCTGCACTCGAGTCTGCGGCAATTTCGGGCCCCCAGGGGGAAGATCCCAACGTCGATATCATGCCGAGGGAGGAGGTGTTTCTCATCAGTAGTTTCGTGATGAATCTGAGGCATGGTGCAACCCACACACTAGCGATGCTACGGCACGCGCGCCACCTCGTCGAAGAGCGCGCCGACCGTAAAGACCGCAAATCACTCCATTTCCCGCGGATTAAGCTACGGAAATGGCTATTCTCCGGTCAGGAAGAGCCCGGTACAGTGCAATTATTCGACCGAGAGACGTTTATGCGCGAGCAAGGCAACAGTTCGGAAGAAAATTTCAGCAGGGCCCTCCCGAAGAAACGCACGCGAAGCCGACGGAGTAGTTTTACTGGGCCAGGGCTCATATATGGGTGGCGCAAGTGTAGGAGGGTCCTGGGTAAGGTGCTTGATTGGCTGGCCAATTCGGGTTCGTTTATTTATGCTTTCAAGTTTATGTTGGGTGTCATGTTGGTTTCGTGGCCGGCATTTGTGCCTAGCTGGAATGGGTGGTATCTACTGAATCGTGGAGGTGTGTAGATTTCCCCCTGTTGTTCGTCCAATCTTCAGGCTATACTGACCACCGAAGTTTGGGCACCAATGATCTTCGTCCTTGTCTTTGAGAATGCTGTAGGCTCCACGATTTGGATCTTCTTCCAGCGAACGGTGGGCACGATTGTTGGGTCAAGCTGGGGCTACGCGGCATACAAATCTCGGCAGGGCAACCCCTTCACAATCGCCGTGATGCTCATGCTCGGATCGGTTCCCAACTATTATATCCAACTCGGGACGAAATACCAAAAGGCCGGTATGGTCTGCACCATCTCTATGTGCGTAGTCGCTCTATCAACACATCTGCAGACCGTTCCCGGCACAGTGGAGGAGAATTTCTACAAGCGAGTGATCACTATGTTGATTGGAGGCACCGTGGCGACGCTCGTACAGCTGACGCTGTTCCCCGTCAAGGCTCGTGTCCACCTCAAGGCATGTCTAGCAAGCGCAATAGTGCAAATCAGCAAGATGGAGTCGTATATTGCCTTGGGAGTAGATGACACCAGGAACGTTGTCTCCTCCACACACCTGTTTCGACGCTTTGAGCAGGCAGAAAAGAAAGCTACCGCCTCCCTCTCCGCTGCTGAGTCCTTCCTCGAGTCGACAAAGCAAGAGCCAAGATTGAAGGGCAGCTTTTCCTCGCAGGCAATAGTCTACAAAGAAGTTCGCCCCATTTTTTTTGCACCCCCCTCCCCACTACCACAACTAATCTGTTTAGATAATCTTCGTCCTCCGTCAAATCGTTGACAGAATGGAAAACATGGCTCAACTCCGACAGGCATACGGCTCCGCTGTGCTGGAGCAATACAACAGCCGGGTGTACAACTACCGTCGCAACGTTGCTGCCGCTATCACCCTGACGCTCTTCGTCGTGCACGAAGCGTTAGCCACCAAGCTCCCGCTCCCGCAGTTCCTCCCCTCCGCACGGCTAGCGCACATGCGCATGGTTCTCCGCGTGCGCCAGATCCTGTTGGAGGATAACACAGCACCGCCGTCGGAAGCGGGCGGCAACGCCATAGACGCCCGCATCGACCATGCCATAGCCCTCCGCGTCAAGTTCCTTTCCTGGAACGCCTCCTCGGCAGCACTAGAGGAGTGTATCGAGTACCTCGAAGAGCTCGTAGACCTCACGAAGACGCTCGTAGGCGCGAGCGAATTCCGCTCTGGCCTACTGAACAGACCGAATTATAAAGAGTATGTGGAGATGATCAAGTCCCACAGGAATTTCACCGCGATTGTGGATGGTGAGCCGAAAGAAGGGACGGACGCGACGACTGTGGCCGCGAGTGGGTATTCGGTGGGGAGGGTCTCGGATCGGGCGCTGGAGGGAATGCCGGATTCGCTTGCGCGGATACAGTCCAGACGCATGGAGGCGAGGCTGGAGAGACGAAGGACGAATATAGGGAAGGCGAACGAATAGATTTTTTTTCTTTTTCTTTGGGCGTCTTGGGCAAGGGATAAGACAAAGGTTAGAAAAAATTTGCTACGGAATCGCGTAAATGGAACGACCGCTTTTTATCTCTTTATTCATTAATCGCGATACGACCTACGTAGATCATGGTGATAAAAATGGAATGATTATGTTTTTGCTTTATTGAAATTGAGGGAGACCTAAGAACGGAGTGATATCGGGTGATGGTCCTTGCCCCGTGATTGGCTGGAATCAGCCATCCCAGAAGACTGCATAAGGCAGGAGAATCTTCTATGTAAGTGGGGTAGAGCACAAATATCCCAACCTCCACACTAGTCCAGCGGAAGAAGTGTATATCAAAACACCCGCTTGCAAATAAACCGGAAATGAGTTGGAGGCGGTACCCTCCACGACCCATCAAATAGTCAAGTCGTTGGATTCGATGAGGGGATGGTGTTCGGACTCTCACACAATCTCGAGTGTAAGATTCTTTCTCACTGTTGTATGTGATGACCCTAACCATCTCTATCCGAGTATGGTGGTGGTGAAAGCATGTTTTCCTGTCTTTCTTTTTGTGTAAGGAGTATTGAATCCGAGAAGCCGAAATGGAGCCGGTGTAGAGTACGGTAGAGATCTATAGGATCTACCTCGAGTCGTAGGAAATGCCATAAAAGCTCCGAGGTAAGTACGATGTCGATAGTACTTCCGTTGTTCAGGTTTGCTGACTGCGGACCAGAGCGGAATACATGACAGCGAGGTCCGAAATAGTGTTGGCGTTGTTGGTACTTCGGATGGCACCGGAAGGCGGAGATAGTCCGGTTGCGTTCCTGCCCATATAGAGTTGTGTCCACCACCACCGTCGCAGTTCGGCTGCCCTGGAAGAATTCCTAAATACCTAAGCAAGCAGCCGCATTTGAGTGTGGTGGGAATGCTCACACCGGTACTAGAGCAACTAAATAAGATGCTTAATCCCCTTCTGGGGAGTGAGACACCTATGCTGTCCCTTGCCCCATTAGAAACATCTGATCTCACTCACACCAACGTGTGCACTACTTCGGCTACCCTAGTAATGAAGTCAATCAATAGTAACATCCACCGATACCGTGCCAAATCCACCGCCCCCAACCGATCGCCGCATTTCTGCTTGGTATGTAACAGCAAAAAAAAAGAAAAAAGCTATAGCCCAAATAAGCCGAACAGTAAGCAAAAAGATAAAGGGAAAAAAAGCCATGACATACAGCAATACGTGGGTTATCTGGGTCTTGCCGCCCGCCCGGCCTCCCTGAACGAAAAGACACGGCAAGATATGGTAGCGTACAAACGGACAAGCCAAAAGCCGAAAAGCGTCGGTCTTCCCCTCCTTTCATTCCTTCATTCATAGAAAGCCAAACCAGATCTCAATCAAACACACAATAGGAATGCAAAGGTAGCCCCAATCCTAGATAGAGCGTAGCGGGAAACATAGTATTACAAGAAGAAAAAAAACCGAAACCGCCCCGAATCCGTTTCTCCGTTCACCACCAAACTATTTTTGTAGGATGAGCATGCCAACAACGCATCACAATTGAGGTTGCTGCTGCTGCTGCTGTCCTTGCTTCAAAAGAGCCAAGGTCTGCTGCAACGCACGGAATGCGTCATCGTTGGACGTCTGCTGGGGTTGGTAACTCTGCTGCTGCTGCTGCTGAGGAACGAAGCCTTGCATCCATGCTGGGATCTGAGCCGGCTGCTGCTGTTGCTGGTGCTGCGGCACAGGTGAGCCCTGGGCGTTACCAAAAAAACTGGGGTTGACGTGCGCTCCGATATGCTGTTGGGGTGGAGGGGGCATCGGGGGAATTCCGGGGAACTGGAAGCCCATGGGAAACTGTGGGAAACTCGGAAATACCGGCTGCTGCCAAGCACCTTGAATAGCGGGAGACTGTGGCTGGGGCGCAGCAAATCCCGTGAACTGTGGCATGGCCAGTGGTGTTGGAGGAGGGGCGTACCCTTGCAACGTCTGGTCCGGCTGTTTGTGCTGCTGCTGACCTTGTCGATCCCGCTGCTTGTGGTAGTAGTCGTCGGCACGGTCGTCGCGATGTTGGCCCTTGAACTGCTCGCGGTGCGCGCGCGGGCTCTGATTCTTGGGGCCGTCCCGTCCACCTTGGTCTCGATCACGATCATCACGGTCACGGTTCCGTCCGCCCTGATCGCGGCCGCCTCTTCCGCCTCTGCCGCCCTCATGTCCGCGGTCATAGCCTCCTCCCCTGGGCCGGTCGCCCCTATCACCACCCCTATCGCCTTTATTTTCCCCCCCGGGTCCGCGGTCGTAGCCCCGTCCACGGCCGCCGCCTCGGTCGTTGCCACTGCGTCCTCGTCCGTCATTCCCTCTTCCACGCCCGCCTCGGCCACGGTCATTACCACGACCCCGAAACCCTCCGCGCTCGCCCTTGTTACCGCGATTTCTGCCACGCAGGGAACTCGGAAGAGGGGGCGGAGGCTGTGACGCCATCTCGTGAAGGTTCGCCGGACGCTGGAGGGGAACGTAAGGTTCATCGTAATTTAGGGTCGCCGGTCCAATAGGCGCAGGAGGCTCCGGAGGAACCCAGGGTTTCTTGTTCGCCTTGAAGTTCTTATTCCTGCCGGTCCTCTCGTCGACCCTGTCACCGTTTCTGTCACCGTTCGTCGCCTTGCGCTCTTCCTTCTTGCGTCTCTTGTACAGAGCCTCTGCCTCGTCATCCGAAAACTCTTGCTCGGATTCCGCAGGCTCTTCGTCGTAGATATTAGACGCATCAGTGCCTTTCTGTACCAACAGGGGTTTCGTGAACACGTAGGTCGAGTGGTCAGGAACATAGAACACCTTCCCTCCCTCAACTACCCGAAGCTCCTTAACCTCTTCGGCACTATTGAAGCGAACAGTGTACAGCGGTTCCTCGACACGTCCGAGCGTGTCAGCGACAACGCCGATTACGGACCTGTCTCCGAGAACAAGAAGGGATCCTTCACTGAGAACCTGGTACTCTCCAGAGGTGATAGCTTTGATGAGGACCATATTGTCGATTATAGTCTCGACTTTTCCCAGCTCCTCGATCTTCATTTCCGGAGTCACGGTGATGCCGGGCCTCTCGACCTTTACTTCGTCTTCGGGCACCTCGTTCTTAGTGCGCAGAGGGCCGGCTCCTGTAGCAGGGCCCTCTTCATTGAAGTCGTCCTGCATGAGAACCTTCGCGATATCCTCGGGCTTCATTCCACTGTAGGCTTCGTCCTCAGAGTCATCCTGCTCTTCTGAGTCGCTCGAATCGGAAGAAGATTCTGCATCCGATGTATCGTATTGCCATTCCGCATTCTTGTCACCCTTCTGAGCAGCGGCGAGGGCAAGGAATGCCGGGTCGGGAAGTGGTTTCGACTTTTTCTCGGTAGAAGTATCAAATAATGTGTCGAGAAGGACTCCACCTGTGAGCTGTGCATCGCTAACGGCATCAGCAGCAACATCGCCCTCGACATTCCCTTTCGTCTCGGCTTGCTTGCTATCCTCCCCCAGCCGAGACTCGAGATCATTCCCCTTTTCGTCCATTATGGTGTCGGGGTTGTCAATCGGCTCAAGGACCTCACCCTCCTCCTCTTCTTCCGCCTCTTCACCGTCCTCCATATCTCGCGCCACTGCTTCACTCGCGTCTCTGAAGTCTTGCATGGCGACATCCCCACTCATAGGAGCTGTTGTCGGCTCGACAGGGTGAGTGGGTAGAGCTATGGAAGTCTCTATTTGTAGGGATGGTACGCTATCGGTTGTGTTTGGGATGTCATCGTGAGCAGTGTCATGTGCAGCAACGTGCTCCACTGCGAGCTGTCGCGACACCTCGTCATCTTCCTTGGAGTCCGACACATTGCCATCGCCTCCAACTTCACCCCCGACACTGACACTCTGGTCCATCATCAACAATCCAGGAATGCCACCACCTGGTGCATCACTACCACGGTCGCCAGTCTGGGGCGAATCGGCACAGACAACACCGTTCGCGATTGTCACGGATTGATGCGGAGCATCGTCTCCATAGAAATCAGAGTCGGCATCGTCACCATCTTGCTCAAGGACACCGATGATGGGCGAGTGGGCGATAGAAATGGGCGTGTCACCAACATCGAGGCGAGCACGTTTGGCGAGAGGCTCCAATTCCAGAGCGGCGGGGTCGAGATCCATAACAGCGTCAAGAAATAAATCAGACGCGATTTGTATTAGAGAGTTGCTGGGTAATGGGTGGTGGGTGGTTTGGGGGGATGTAATTGCTATTGTGCTGACTGGGAGGTGGTGATGGGGGGGGGGTTGAAAATTTATGTGGATTTGGGTTGGTGCTGGCACCAAGCGAGGCCCTCTGCTGTTTTGCTGTTGCCCGGCGGCGCTATGACGCTAAGACGGTGCGCTCTGGCCAAGCCAAGCCATTGCCAACATCAGTCCCCGTCCTGAGCGCTCCGTTGTGTTTGACAACTGCGTGCATACCAAACATGTAGGCATGATATTCATTTTGCGATGTAGATATCAGAGCTTGGGCGGACTTGTTGCACTGCAAACCTGCTCTCGATCCGCCTCGTGACCGTTCAAGAGTAATTTCAACCCAAGAAACTCTTTCTCATCTCCAGACTAGATCACGTGGGCACTTCTGGTCTTATGAAAGCTTGCCAAGACGCTAAGCGGTTTTAAAGGCAATGCTGCAATTGGAACTCGGCTTGGCCGTTTGCTATGCCTCGGAATCTCCATGGCGAGAAGACAGTTGTGAATTACCTCACTCGGCCGCTCGTTTCTAGACCAAATTCCATCACCTTGGGGTAGCCGTTTTCCCGAAATCCCATCGATTCCGATATCGTCTAGCTGACGAACGGTGCCTGCCCATACAGTTGGCGACGGAACGCACTCCGATATATACACCGTCCGAGGACACCCAAAGATTGATCCCAGTCCCACTACCCGTCCGTCACCAGTGGAGCCACCTAAGAAGACGCACCGTGTGGGCGGAAGAGCACCGTGGAGCGAATGACAGCGGCACTGTCCGATGATTCTCTCCTCACCATCGGCACTAGCAAGGTGGACCTTTTGGGGGTTCGAGCTCATGGATACGCTGCACGCCACGCAACAAACTACAAGGCGAAAACGGAGGCCATGTTTTCCTCTCCAGCAGCACACATGCGATCGTTGATCTTTACGGCATCCAGGTTGCGAATGAGGTGCAGGATTGGCATACATGTGTGGTGTTTGTGAAGGGTGAGGGTTGTGGGCGACGCAGGAGCCCGAAGCCGCAAGTGGTGAATAGAGAGACGCCGAGGCGCTGCCTGCGCCAGCACAGCACGAGCACGTAAAGATCATACTTAAGCTTGACTAGACAATGGGGGGGGGAAAGACTGCGCCAAAAGTGAGGCCTCCTGTCCGCCTTCAAACTGTCAGCAAAATGCGCCGGAACCTACAAACCCATGGATTGGTTTGCCGGCCTGGGCTGAGTCGAATACATACGTATGTAGGTATTTGCTTCGGCGGATGTGTGCTTTGAACGAAGGGTATTTCGAAAATCATAGAGCCGTGACGGGAATGAAGGAGCCGTGCCGGGCCAGGAAACTGATAGTATGCACTACCATTAAGGAAGGATGAAACAGAAAACTCATCCAACTAAGTATTATACGGGCCAATAGTAATATCATGAAGCAGAAAAACAAAAACACCGTCCGGCCGATGGCCCATCAACATATCTATCCCAAAATATCCGTAAAGGAGCCCAATGCACCCGCGTATTCCTGCCCCGTAGGAGCCCCATCTTCTAAACCTTCTATACAAACATCCGAGATTAAAGCACTATTCAACTCATTCCCGCTCCTCGCAGTAAGGAAAGAAAAATGAAAACGGAAGGAAACAAACATATCTACCAGCACAAAACCAGGATCAAACGCCGTATGGATGGATATTCATCCACCATCCACCATCCACCATCTACAATCTAATCCATCCACTGTCTATCCGTTCTTTCCCTCTAGGCGGCCGCCACCTCCATGACCACTGGCGCACCCGCAACAACCTCCTGCACCTCTACGGACCTCTTATTCTTTGAGTTCAGATAGCTCAACCAAGTGTTCCATCCCAGACTAGCCGCACCGCCGACAAGCGCACGGTACTCGATCGGTACCAGAGCGAAATTGACCGTACTGACGGCAGGCCACAGCACGAGGCCATCCCTCCAGGCGCGGGGGCCCGTAATTGTTATCTTCTCTTTGATTTCGCCGAGGCTCTTGGATTCGAGCGTGCCTTGCACGCCGAAGAAGGCAACGAGGAAGATGGGCGTGAAGATGGCTTGACTCAACCCCACACGCAGGAATATGGCAAGCTTGTTCGGTAGCGTCATGAAGCAGTACGAGATCCGCGTGTACCAGGCATTGACCGGAATGGCCAGGAGCGTGCCGGTGAGCGCCATACGGCCGGTGCGGGTGTAGTCGTACTCAGCATCCGGAGACGCAGGGAAAAGGAGCTGGGCGTTAAGATCGCCGAGGCTGTTGATTGTTGTGGACGTAGCGATTTGGGTTATCCATGGGTGGGCTCGCTGCGAGGCGCCGTAGAAGAGAAAGAAGCTGGAGACTGGTGCAGCGAGACGGCGGAAGATGCGGACCGAAGGTGGTGAGGACGGTGGAAGAGAGGTATGTATAGCTCGAATGTGTAGGGGTGAGCTTAGTAGCCGCTGGAAGAAGAGCGCAGAACGAACGGGATGGAACTTCATGGTTGTGGAGCTGAGGTCTGTAGATTTCGTTTGAGTCTAATTTTTCTGGTGCGGGGTGAGGTTTGAAAGAGCGGAGGAGAGGAGAGCAGAGGAGGGCGAGACAGAGCGACAAGAAAGTGCTGAGTTGTCCGTTCGGCGGGGAAGAAGAATAGAAACGAGGGATATAATATGGAACCAGAAGATCGGTTGGCTGTACTCTACGTCCCGGCTTACCATTTTTGTTTATTCAATCGCATACATACGACGTAGATAGACTACAGTAATCCCCGGCTTACCTATCCCTGCCGGGGATGCAGGGGCGATCTTACTGAGTGATAGACACTGCGACCTAGATATCTATGCAGCTCCTAACTTTCAAAGTGCTGTTACCAAAGCTCCCGACGAGCTTTCCATCCCATCGAGGCACGCAGACGTACACGAGAATCCGCAGCAACGATCCGCAGTCGTCGTGCACGTAGCAACAATGGTCCTCTCCTTCATCCTGATCCAGAACCGACAGTGCGTTCCTCACGGTTTCCCTCCCGGCCATCTGCAGCCTCCCAAACTGACGGCACACTCCACACAGGGGGAAAACACGGCTCGCAAAGTGGTACGCACCATACGACGTATGTACGGATCTCCATCCTGCGCATTCCTCACCCTCCCCCTTCAACCCCCGCTCATACACAGCGCCCTGCAACAGGACGAGGAGAAGGTAAAACTCAAGGGTGAAGTCCACCGGCTCGTCGCCCCTCGCGACCAAAAGTACCAGAGCAACTTCGTCGAGTTCCGGAACAACAAGATAGTCTATCGCCGATACGCGGGGCTGTTCTTCTGTGTGTGCGTCGACGCTAACGACAACGAGCTGGCATATTTGGAGGCGATACACTTCTTCGTGGAAGTGCTCGATGCGTTCTTTGGGAATGTCTGTGAGCTGGATCTGGTGTTCAATTTCTACAAGGTGCGTGGAGCGAGGGCGAGGCCGGATGGGACGAAAGGCTGATGGGTACCGACAGGTCTATGCTATTCTAGACGAGGTCTTTTTGGCAGGCGAAATCGAAGAGACAAGCAAGCAGGTCGTTTTGACGAGACTGGAGCATTTGGACAAGCTCGAGTAAATAGTCGAGGTGATGGACGGAATCGGGATATCAACGAACGTACTCTATCTGCAAGAGGCTCTTCCCCGTGTGCGTGCTAGATGCGCAGGTGATCCTCTATACAAAGAACTCCATCATCGTACAAAACGCGTCACGTGTAACACTACGTCCCTCCAGCCGTGCACTTCTGCAAGGACTGCCTCTGCCTCTTCGCGCGTCTCCCCTGCAGCTCTTCCTCGAGCTTCGCCAGTCTCCACTCGCACGTGGCCTCGAACTCACACGACCCACCTAGGGATGTTAGTCCAATGCACCGGCGCCGATGGGAAATGACCCGCTCACATTTCCACGCATCCTCGATGTCAACACCAACCGTGCTGCGCTCACCCTTCCACCACTTCATCACCTCGACCAGATGCGCATCCAGTATCTCGTCATCGTGCATCAGCGAACTGAAACCGATCATGCTCCCGTCGGCCTGACTACGATATGAGATGCCCATCTCCGTCCCGATGCTGTCCATACTCTCCTGCGCCTGCCGCCGCACCAACTCCCACATCCCCCAGATAGAATTATGTTCCAATAGTGTTTCCAGCGAGACCCCGCTCTCCAGCCCTGCTATCTCGGCGATGAAACTATCCGTGAACTTGGCACCGCCATCCAGCTGGAACAGCTTCAGCGCCCTCCCGATATCTACTGTTCCGGTGCGTAGGTGCGAGAGGAGGCGGTGATACAGCATCAGCTGAATTGCGGTGACGCGGACTTGTGAATTTGTCGGGAGGGAGCGAGATGCTCGCGTTTTCGTGTCGGAGAGGTACGCGATCCTTTTACCAACCGTTGGAACACCGAACACATCGGTTGTCGCGTCCTCACCGAGCACAATCTCGCCATCATTGTCCTCCTCCTCCGCCGTCACCACCGTCCGCCACTTCCCCTCCTCCCTCGTGTGCGGCGACACAAACGACACCTCATCTACGATACCCTGAACAAAGATATCGCCCAGGAATCCGAACACCGGTAACTCCCTCGTCAGCCCATTCTGTCTCAGCGCGACCAGCCCCTGGTAAACGTTGAACATTTTGAGCCCCCAGGCATCCTCCTTCGATGTGAGCTCGATGGAAACCGAGGTTTGCACCTGCTCCTCGAGCGCCTTGTGAACCCGTATCCCGCGACGCATCTGTGGCGTCTTTCGCTTGAACCCCCGCAGGAGCGTGTATTCGAACTGCTGCTCGCACCATATGTTCGAGACCAGGTCCGTTACCGACAATGACTTTTTTCGCGCGCGGAACCGGTCGTATGGAGACCGCGTGTCGTCGGGATCGGGGCGGGGGAGTGATAGGCATGGTTCGGGCGTGGTGGCGACGCTGGTGGTGCTACTACTGCTGCTGCTGGTGGTGGCGGTGGCGGCTGCGAGCTGGTTAATGTGACCATACCCACTAAGATGAAGGGTAAGTACCCACTGAATGCCTCTGTGCACTCGAAATACTGCGAGTCCGACCCTCCAGTGCCCTGAGACCCCTGAAAGAAATACTGTGTGCTGTTCGATGAAGAAGGAGACAAAGACATGAGCCGAGGAAGTTTTGGGTAGACGATTTCCACCGGCGCATCGTCGCCGTTGTTCGTATCCTGAAGTTCGTGAAGGTCTGCGAGATCTGTCCATGCTGTAGGTGCCGGTTGGGGTGTGGGATCGATTAGAAGGAGAAGCCCCTCGTCGATGTCTATATCACTGCCGTAGTCAGTCCCAGTATCTTCATGATTCAGGCTCATGGCCTTTTTTTGTAGGAAGTTCTGGCCGCGGAAAATCGCTCTGCGAGTGATATCGAAGCGTGCGGTAGCTTTTCCCACGGGGTGTGTCGAGGGATAAAGCGGACGAACGTAACAAAGCAATAACTGCGCTATTTTCTCGGAGGTACCCCAAGGAGAAGTCAAGGACCGATGACGCGTTGACCTGTAGTTAGATGGTCATCTCGTGACTGATGAGATGCTAGAAGTCATGTGTACGGCAGTTGCCGCAGTGGCAACTCAGTCGTCCCAGAAGCAGTACATACTGCTTCTTATTCCTCCGTCTTTACCACCAGAAATTCCCCACATCCCCGAAGTGGCTCTCATGGAGGGTACATACTAGATCAGTCACGATTACTGAAGCCCATTCACGCTCACGAGTGATATCGTATGTATACCGCTCCATCTGAAGAATACATTTCCTCACATCCATTAGTGTTACAGTACATATAACTACCTAACAATCACCTGAAAAGCCAAACAAAAATGAAAAGAGCACAATAGAGCAAAGTAACCGCCAGACGGTGAGAAAAAAAAAGTGAACAATATTTATATCAAAGATAGTACAGGTGGCAGACACTTCCATTCCAACTTCCACTCCAACATCAATTCCTCTTCGGTAGTACAAATGAAACCCAGATATCCAGCGATGCAGACGAGACGGTGAATGGACATAGGAAAAAGAAATGGGGGTGCAAACAATGATCTTTTGGCTGGTGAATGGAAGACAAAGAGTGACACAACACGACACAACGGCCAATTCATTACACTGCCGATTAACAGGCCACATATTTTCCGCTCGCGATTTTCCGTACAGTGGTCACTGGGTTCCAGGTCACCGTCGACTCAGCGTCGTTGGTGCTCTTGTCTTCAGCGGCACTGGCATCCGCGAACGGATCTGCTTCATCCTCCACTGCGGTCTTAGCTGTCGACATCAATGACAGTGCCAACCCACTACCGACAGTCTCTGCGTCCTCGGCGGAGATCTCCCAGCGCACCTCAACGGGTGTGGTGCGGGCTAGTGCATCTGTGGCGAACCGTGCAAGCACCTTTCCCCCGAAGTTCTCTCCTGAAAGATTGAGCGTCATATCACCGAGTTTCCACGCCAATCGACACTTCTCCCGCGAGAAAGTGCCCATAGGCTTGCTCTGGCATGACGATGCATGTGCTCCCTCGATTCCGACGATGAAGATGACGTTTCGCAGGACAATCGGTTTAGTGCTGCCGCTCAGGCGGCGATAGTTCAAGTTTGGCTTCCAGTTGACGATTACCGAGCTTTGATGTGGCTCCAGTCTCCACACGGGGGAGACGATGATGGGGGCAAAAGCTGTGAGGTTGGTTTCATCGGCATGCACCCGATATCGGAATGCAACCAAAGTCTTGTGAAGGTTTTGATTGTTCACCGTGTACTCTCCCGACCGGTCCGGAATGGTGGAGATGAAGGCAGGATTCGGAGCAACCTTCTCAAGAACGGAAAAGTTGTCCATACGAATGACCAACGAGGGTTCTTCAACGCCGACAGGTGGGTTGTATGCAAGGGCAATCTCACCCACCACGACTGTTTGCGTTGCCTGCCCAGCCTCAAAGGTCATGCTGACAGATTCGACAAGAGAGGCGCACAGACCAAGTTCCGTCAAGTCGGGGTGCCGAATGGCCGCCTGGGCCAAGCTGTTTACCGATCTCGAAGATATTATCGAATGAGTATCAGATCCCTCTTCAGACATTGCCCCAGGGGTTCGTTGGGTGATTCGCAAGGGTGTGAGTGGCGGTGAACCGGTGAGATCTGGGGTTAGTTCCTGCGGATTGGGGAAGAACATAGTATTCCGTACATCTCGACGCCCCCGAGTCCTGCGAGAAACAGTGTTTTGCTTTATCCCGTCAGCAAACAGTAAGTTGATGGAACATCGGAAACACATACAGCTCGTAGAGTATTGGCCACTTTTGACAGAGCAGCATCTGCCTCCTCCTCCTCCTCACGGATGACATCGTTCTTGATCTCCACCTTGAACTGAGGCTGGGTATCCCTAAGATCAATTAGCCCGATTGTATCGGAGAAGTGACAGCTCCTGGAACATACTCGGCAGATCCTTCCATATCTAAGGGCGCGCCCAAATCATGAACTGGCGGGGGTATTGTGTATCCTTCAGAGTCGGTACGCGGCTGAAAACCCGTCAGTCACCGCGATTTCCCAGCGCAAAAGTCAGCCTTACCTCCTCCGATGCAGTCACTGTTACCGATGGCGGACCGCCCGAGGACGGGGGTGGTGAGGCGAGTTCAGTTGAAGAGGTCGGTCGGTGTTCGCCATTGCCATTGCTCTGCGGTGAGAATGGAGGCACATCCCTATCGCTCAGAGGTGAACCTGGAACGCCTAGGGGCCTTCCGTCGGGTCTGATGGAATCGTTTCCTCTGCTTTGGGGTGTTGTTGGTAGAGGCGGCCGAGGTCGCTTGTCGGGGGAGGAAGATCTGTGGAACATGCTATTGCGATTTGACCGGTTCCGGAGCACTGTGCCCAGTCGCTTGAGTCCTAAGCCTGTGCTGCCATGGTTTCCTACTGACACGGTTAGCACACAGATCGGACCAATCGAACCCTAGAGGCCTACCAGAGGCGGAGGCGCCACCCGAACCAGAAGACTGCACACTAATGGAGTCATCGGTGACGATTGAAGGAGTCGCAGGGTGATGGCTGTAACCGGTTGACCGGCTTTGTTTTCTCTCAACTTTGTGGTGTCCAAGCGTCGCCCTATTCGCAAAGCCCTTGATCTCATCGCCAGTGCTGATATCGAGGATCGCGGTCAGAGTAGACTCGGCGCCCTGCATAGAGTTCTGGGCATAATCTGACTCAAGTGTTTGAAATCGCGTCAGAGCATCGCGGAGACTGTTGCAGCGCGATTCATCTGCAGCTTGTAGCTTCTCGAATACAAAGGGGGCCTGGCTGTCCCACTCGGCGTTGGCATTAGCTACCGCTGTAGCAGCTTCCGCCACCTGCTGAGCCTTCGCCTTCTGACCGCGCCTTCTAAGTTTCTCTGCCCGATCCTCAGCCGCATCAACAGCCTTCGCTGCTGCACTCAGATTGGTCTCCATATTCTTCATGCTCGACCACTCCGCATTCCTGCTCGCAAAATCTCGAATCGGCCTCTCTACTTCGCTCTCGAGTTTCTGCGAGAACTGGTGATGCGAGGCCGCCAACGCCGCCGTAGAATCGAGGATGCGCACCCATGGCCCTGAAAAGATTCCTAAATCCGAGCCGTCACTGGGCGGTGACCTCTTGGCCAGTTTTGCGAGCGATTGCGCATAGTTATCTTCGATCCGTCGTCTTTCCTGTGCAGATCCAATCGTGAGCTTCGTTCCGTGCTGGCCGCATGACGAGGGCGGGCGTGGCGACTGTAAATACCTGTAGCCATTCCGCGACTTCGATGTTCAATGCTTGCCCTTTCTGAAGTCTGTCGCGAAGAACTTTGACAGCTGGAGAAGGCGGTACCGATGCCTATGGGACGGTTCGCGCTTTCTGTCAACACCGACTTTTCCCAGCCGACGCATGTCGACTACAGGGGGGGAGCGAGGTGACAGACCACAATGGCAGGGTATTCAGATCGAGAAAGTTCCATGTCAGCCATCTGCGCGCGCTCAGAACGCCGCCTTGTGCGTTCGAATTATGCCGGCGCTTTATATGTACGTTCTAAGGGAATTGCAGCGTGTGGTGGTGGAGGTGGTATGTGGTGTATGGAGGAGTTCGATTCGAGAGAGCCACCAGAAACCCAGGATGTCGCTTCGCGGTTGATAGCGTCAAGTAGGAGCCAGTTGAAGGAAACTGGTCTAAGAGCGGTGGCGGACCGGACGTAAAAGAGCTTGGAAAAGGGAGATGTCTTGTGGGGAGTCGACGAGCCGCAACACGATAGCGTTGGTGTCGCTGTCGTCGGAAAGGTGATCCCCAGTAGGAACTCGGAATATAGCAATAGACGGCGATGGCAAGGCGGAGAGTGACAAGGCGGCGGATGACTTGGGTGAGCTGAATAGATGGTCCATCAAGTGGGTGTGGGGGCAAAAAGAAGTGAGGTGAGAGGACGGCGAGCAACCAAATGAATTCAATCAAGACGCCCTCTTTACTATGCATGCCTGTAACTGCTGGGGGGTCGAGCACTAGAGAAGTTACTCTACCTGCTCCAGGAAGAGTCTCCAAAGTTACCGAAAAGCGGAAAAGGGGAGCAGTTTTTGTTCCACATGGGAGTTGACTAAGCAGGAAGAAAACAAGAGCTGTACAGCGGTCCTGTCAGTGCACGGAGTCGCAACCCCATCAGACACCATCAAAGTCCCAATGTCCAAATTAGAGTATAGCTAAGTAGGTAGCCAACACCGAACTAAGTACGGTATGATACCGGGATGATTCCGGGTAATTTTGGTATCCTTCAGAATCAACGTTACAGCGCATTCATTAAATAACTGACTTTCTGGAGTACTCTACATATCTAACAGCAGTCCTGGTCAGGGTTTCATTGGCGGTCCTCTAAGTTACAATAACTAGTTCGAGAATCTATAACGGACCAGCTGTCCGTCGGCATTAACTATCCACTTTGCTGCTCTCCATGCTGCCACTATTTTTATTGTTCTTTGCTGGTGATGATGGTATGTACGAATTCACCCACCGCGCTCGCCTGCGCAAGTGTGACACAAGTGGCGGAACATTCCGGCATTCCCGCCAGGAAGTCCCGGTCCCTTGTCAAGGCTCCCTACATAATGCATTTGTCTCTTGAACACAAACAAACCTTGGGGCCACATTCATCCGCTCCCCACATATACCTAGACAGGAAAATACCTGTATCGAAACTTCGTTTCTCTGTTCGTTCGCATCGGCAACACCGCAAAGCAAGTCACCATGAGCGACGTACCATGGCAGCAGAGCGTTGGGTTCTCCGAGCGTATGGCCGTAGTTGACCAGATGTGCGTATATACTCTAGTTGATCTCCATCCATTAGTCTTTCCGTGCGGCTTTATGCATATTGACAATAAGGTTTGATACCTCCCTAGAGCCGCATTGTTGGGATCCGCCGACGCTCAGCTTCTCCGTCCGGAAGCAATGGTGCGGGCTCAGCAGGAAGAGTCAAGATGCATGGCTGCAGCCACCGCAAAGTTACGTTTTTTCCGGCCAGTGTCTCACGAACTATCACTCATCTCTTCTACAGGAAGAGTACATCCGTCTCTGGAAAGCCAAACTTCTCGCCCTCCAGCAAGTCGCAGCGGGCTCGCGGCCGGCGGATAACCATGACAGCGTAGCCAAGTTTCCCGCCGACGAGCCTGCACAAAGCATCGGACCGTACAAGACGGCTGTTCCCTTTGGACACGGGATCTTCTCGACAGTTTACAAAGCCATGCCAACGACGGCCACAGCAGGCAGCAGACGCTCTCTCGTGGCGCTTAAGGTGACAGTGACCTCCAGTTCACAGCCCCCTCACAACGCGAAGCGTGAAGCAAGACTCCTTGAACTCGCAAGGGGACATGATAATGTCATTGCCGTCCTCGAAACGTTCACTCTCCCGCCATCCACCTTTGTGATGGTGCTCCCCTTCCTGCCACGCACCTTGTCCTCCCTGCTCTCGGAGCGTCTCATCACGCCCCTCCATCTGCCCGCCATTATCCATGGCATCCTCAGCGGACTCGCACACTTGCACTCCTTAGGTATCGTCCACCGCGACATCAAGCCGAGCAACATCCTCTTCTCCTCTCCCAGTAGCGTTGCAAAGATCGCCGATCTGGGGATAGCCTGGCACGCCGACGATCCGGACTGCGAACAAGCGGATGACAAGATCACGGACGTGGGTACGACCTCGTACCGCGCCCCGGAGCTGCTCTTCGGCTACCGCAGCTACGGTGAGGGGGTGGATTTGTGGGCACTCGGCTGTGTGTTAGCGGAGTGTTTGCACCCGGGCCACGAGCAGTTCTTCGACGCGGGCGACTTGGGAAGTGAGTTGCAACTCGTGGCGAGCATCTTCCAGAAGCTGGGCACTCCAGATACCGAGATCTGGCCCGAGGCGAAGAAGTTCCCGGATTTTGGAAAGATCGTGTTTCATTCGCGCCCGAAGCTGGAGTGGGATCAGCTGCTGCCAGAGGCCAGTCATGATGCGAGAGATCTGGTAGGGCGTTTCCTGGTGTACCAGAGTAGCGACAGGATGACTGCGAAGGATGTGAGCGATATCCCCCCCGTTTTTACGCATCGCAATTAACATGGTTGTAGGCTCTGAATCATAGATTCTTTGATGGTATTCGCTCAGGTTGATTTGACTTAGGCTTGAGATTTGCTTTTGCATCTAACTAGATAGACCGTGTGGGGCGAGATTCCGTTGTTATATACGGCTATAATCCGTGAGCGGGAACGGGCTCTTGTGCCCCTTTTTATTTAACCTGTTTAGACCATGTAAGACGAAAATGCCCGAATCACTGCGTTATGGGTGATGAGCTGGAGGTTCGGATTCGCCTTGCCACGCCGTACCGCAAGTTACGGTGGCTTGCCTTTTACTTTCGTAGCTTTTTTTTTATATTATTTATTCATTATTCGCTGCGACCCTAGCTAGAGCATGGCGAGAACAAACTATCCCCAACCTTGATCAGTCTGCAGGCCGCCCGTTGCAAGCTCCTCTTTGCCTTCCGCCCAGGCCATATTACTTTCCGTAGCTTTTTTATTTATTCATTATTCGCATACAACCTATCTATATCATGGCAATGTACCCACACTGGCTCTAGTCCACTGCCCAACCTGAAGGCGGCTCGTTGTGGTTCCCTACCTTCCGCCCTAGCCCGCTCCCAGTATGAATATTGTATCTATAACTCCATTCCTCACCAAATCCGCGTCCTGCTGAGGATCACCTGCCTCCGCCTTCTCTTCCCTTTCTCTAATCTCGCCTTCCGATATCTCACACTGAGCATCTTCCTCTGCCCTGTCTGGCCCCGCCCTTCGTCCCGCATCCACGGTGGAAAGAAAATCCAGAATCGCCTCGCTGCACCGCGAGTCGGCGAAGAGGTCCCGGATCTTGAACCGATCCTCGCCCCTGCCGGTCTCTTCCCTTACTGCATTATTTTCCGTAGCTGATGATTCATTGATCGCATGCGACCCTGTCGGATCATGGCGATATTATGTATCTACTAGTACAGTCCTTTTCCGGTCTGCGGCAACTCCCTCTGCCCCCGCCTGGCCTTTCTCAAATTTGCACGTAGAGGAAAGAATAAGTAACGACAGGCGACTTGCGTCGCAATTGTTATACTCCTTGACGAACGGTTAACGACACGGGGACGACTCTCCCTCACCCATCCCAGCCCAAGTCTGCCAGTTTCAGCGTCGTTCCGAACAAAGGGCCGACACGATGACAGCCTTCCAGGGGAAAATCCCCTCCCCCGGACAAGTTTATAGTCTGTCGGTGTTGAACCTTCCGTGACTGTACCCAGTTCAAGAGCATGAACGGTTCAAGAACATATACCTATCCTTACCGAGTAGGGCGTGATTTTATGTCATCCCGAGACTGCTTAGTTTTCATATACCTAGAGCTAGGTACTGAGAGGGGTTAAGGTCTCTTCTCAACGGCTATCGGCGCTGTCGGCGACAGACTTATGCCGCAGTACCCACCACCCAGACGACCCTGTTAATGTCAGTCCCGAGACACCCAGCACAACCTGAATCGTGTAGCGCAACTGATGATGCCGTAGCGAGCTACGAGTCAACGGCTGGCTGATCAGAGGACAGGTGATATGCGGTGATCGTGCGCAAAAGGCAGGTCTGTAACGCTGCCGCTAGAATAGAGGACACGCACGTTGATGTTCTCTCCGCAGAATGCTAATGCGGCCCGCACGCCCCCACTCGCAGATCGCTACCCGTCAGCTTGGGGGCAAACTCGCCGGAGCGGACTGAAAGGTAATCCATGCTGAACGTATTCCTCACTTTAAACAATACTATTTTTATTACGGAATACCAACAAGCTCCTTCTCGTCGAAAATGCTCAAACACAATGGAATAAAGGCAATATATCATCCTCATGATTAATCTTCCTCGGCTATTCCTCCTTCTGCACCGCCCCCTTGGCAACAGTCCACATATGCTCCATCCTACCCCTTTCCAGCCTCTCCTTCGCCATGGCGTCAGTAGGACACCTCTCAGACGAAAACTTTCTAAATCCCCTCTGTTTCAGCTCGCCTTCCCAGACGAGAGTACACCTATTCTGCAGCATGGGAATATCGGCGCCATGGGTGAGCTGTTCTCCAGGTGTTTCCTCACCGCCTTCGAGCGGTTCAACCTCCTCTTTCCAGTCGATGCGCTGCATCATCAACTTCTTGTACTTGGCGATAGCGTAGGGGCCGCCTTCGACGATGACGAGATTAAACTTTGGGCTGAAGATGCAGATGCCGGTAAGGCCGAGTTGCTCAGCATTCTTGTTGATCTTGAAGCGGTGTTTTCCATTGGCAAGGGTCTCGATGCGGAAGACAAGACATTGGATGCCCTTTGATAGGTCTTTTTCTTGGTTGATGGCGAGCTTTTCATGCCGCTGCTCCTTTGTAAGTTTACGCTCCTCATTGGTCTTGAGGTGATTCTCTAGGCGCTCGCGGATCTCCTTATTGACGCGGGCTTCAACGGCAGTGGGGTCTTTGACGGCTTCCTCGCCCAGCACACGCATCATGTTGGACTTCTTGATCTTGGGGGGCGGTGGAGGCTCGAGTCCTAGGCGGACTTTGGCTTGCTTCTCCTTTAGCTCTTCGGCACGCCGTTGACGCCGGACCTTCTTCTGCTCTTTCTTGGTGAGGGGTAGCGGCTTCGGAGGCGGGATGTGTTTATCTTGAGGTGGCTCAATCTGGATAGGATGCTGTATGTATATTGTCACTATAGAGTCGTCCGTGTCGATTTTCAAGGCGCCGATGTCCATATCCGCATAAGTCGAGTGCTGGGTAAGTCCCTGATCCCACCATTCGATGGCTGGGGGTTCGTGTGGCTGTAACGACGCGACGTCAGCACTCTCGACTAAAACACCATATTCTCATGAAATCCCAACGTAAAATGGCCGTGACGCCAGCTCCTGGAGACTAGGGCGGGCTGCATATTGGCATAAAACATTCTTTGATGATGGAAAAAACGAGCAAAGGATCACTAACTGCGAAAGCCTTATCCGCATGCATGTCCTCGTCAATGCCAACCTTCCTGGCCGCAGCAGCAATTCTCTTCTTCATCTCCTCCAGAGCCTCCTGTCTACGCAGAGCATTGGCCTGTTCGATGTATTTTCCCTTCGGATTGAAGTGAAGCGATTTCGGGATTCTTCTAGGCTGAAGACTCTTGGCCGCAATATTGGGATCGTGATATGGGTTCTTTGTTGGGTCGATCAAGTCGATGGGCGGCGCACTAAGATCCAGTTGCTTCTTCGGCTTCCCTCCTCGGCCAACATCCCCCCTCCTATTTGCCATTGTAGTGGCGAACTTGGGCAGCATTGCATTCTTGCCTCGTCTTGAAGACCCGGCGTCCGCCGTATCGCCCAGCAACGCAGGATGCAAGCCGACGTCCAGCCCACCGCGTGCCTTGGTGCCATCATCGTGTTCCGGTTCGTCTCGGCGGAACGATGGAGTCGGTGTCGATGAAGCTGGTCGGGACGGGGGAGCCACGCTGGCGGCTGTAGATCTGGAGACAGCATTGGCGACGCGCGATCTCATTGCAGCGAGACGTTCAGCCGCCGTCTGCGCGGCAGAGCCGCCCATAGGGGGTGTAGGAGAGCCTGCAGCAACTTTGTTTGCTCCAAGCTTCGCTGCTAGGGCAGCAGTTTTGGCGCGTGCTTCTGCCATCATCTTTTGGATACGCTCTTGATCGGGCCCGCCGGATTTGGACCGTTTCGCGGGACTGACAGACCCATCATCGAGGGGACGTTTGCGCGAAGGATCCATCATAGGTCGTGGTTGAATTGTAGTGTGTTGTACGGTAGTGCTGAGAGTATTTCGCTCGACAGCACTGGTTGTGAGGAGTCGATGTTCTAACAGTGCATAAAGTCATGTCCACCCATTACAGCGTATAAGCGCGAGTAGGCACTAAGCCTCATTGGAAACGCACTAAGCCAGATGCAGTGAAACGAGTGAGTGATAATGAATGCTTTCTATGGACTGCAAAAAGTCGTGTCCACCTCCAATACCCCCCCGCCATCTACCACCTCCACCATTAATATGGTGTCGGGTTTCCTCCAGCATCAATGACTGCTTGCAACCGTGCAGGCATACTATCTACCAATCTATCCAACATTTCCTCCGTGATGTGGTGTCGCCAGGTATTCTCTATATACAATTTCAATGCCGCGACATCGGATGCTCGCCCCCAAATCTCTCCCAACTCCGTCTCTATCTCCCTCCACACCATTTCAATGGGGTTCAAGTCTGGCGACTGTGCTGGCCACTCCAGAATCTCTATCCCATTCAATCCCGGCAGCGATTCGAATGCCCTTTGTGTCCAGAAGCATTGTCGTCTTGAATAATTGTCCATCCGTACTTCTCGCAACATTGATGCCAGAAGGGGGACCAATACAGGCTCCAGGACAGTTCGTATATAGACTACAGCAAGATTTTCGCTTTGCCGGGAATGTAGGTAAGATCGGGCTTCGTTGTGCCGCAGAAAGCGCCCCATATCTTAGTTTTGCGGAGGGAATGGAAATTCTTGTCGACGCAGTCGGGATCTCGTCAACTTTGCGGATAACCCAAGGCCGGTGCCCAAATCCGGCTGTCGAGAAGGAGGATTCGTCCGTCCGGATCACCCTCTTCCACTCTTCCTTGGTCCAACGGAGTCGTGCTTGACATCAGGCCACCCGCTTCTCCTTATTCTCGGGGCTGACATTAAACTTCTTTCCCGGAACCCTCTTGTGATATCCCATCTCGTGCATAGTTTTCCCAATGGTACGAGGATCACACGTGCAGCCCATCTCTTGACAAATAGCCTCCCAGCTAAGACGCCGAGTGCGAGGGCATCACGGGTAACAAAGGCTTCAAGGCGGGCTCTCTCTGCGTCATCGAAGATTGGGGGTCTGCCGGATCTCTTTCGATTCGAGGGAGTATCATCCGCTTTCCAACGATTGTAAATTCTCTCGCATGTCCTCCGGTTGATGTTGAGCTCCCTCCCTATCTTGGACCAAGTCCATCCTGCATTTTCGCGCAATGCAATAATCCGCATTCGCTCATCTCGAGTGGTTTCTCTATAACTGACCCCTATAGGTGGGTTCTGGCGGCGTCCTTTTTGCTTCATGGTTTCGTGCAACGACCGACCGAATTTTCGCGTAACGTAATGACCGAACTTGCGCGTGACGGGCGGGCAGGCGGGCAGAGGATGGGCAACTGGCGACGATGTTGATGGGTATCTCGCTACGCAACTCAACTTCATCAACCACGCCAACCCCCTGACTAGTTACCAAGCGACGCCCAGCGCTTATGTTAGGGGGTGGACACCAAATACCCTCCCACCCAGTACATTCTGTTTCAACTGCCAAGTCTTGCAAGGATTTTGGCACTCAACTAAGTACAGTAGGAATAGTTAACTAGGTCTAGCTATTTTTGAATTAGTGTCTCGTGTAAATTTTTTTGAAAAGGTGGGATGCGAAGGTGAACCAAAACTCAAACCGTCAAACACGCCACCATGAACGTCACCAGTCCTGTCGCCTCGGAGGTGACTAGTGTAGAGTTCAACTTTCTGTCGCCGGAAGAAATCCTCGCTCTCTCGGTCAAGCAGATTGTCAATCCAGTCACTTTTGCAAATACACAGGCTGGCAAGACTCCAGTTCCCCTCCCTGGTGGTCTGTATGATCCCGCTTTGGGCGCATCTGACTCGCTTCGACAACGGTAAGCTCCCAACCCTTCCTATTGCTGGAGCTGCAGTATACGCGTTCGTTCCCTCACAATTGCGGCACCTGTAGATGCTCAACATGCCACCTAGACTACCAGTACTGCCCCGGACATATGGGACATATCTCTTTGCCGATTCCCGTTTACAATGTCACTTTCTTTGACCAGATGCTGCGGTTGTTGCGCGCGACCTGTGTCTATTGTTTTCACCTGCGGATGTCGAAAGCCGAAGTCGATCGTTACGCTTGCAAGCTCAGGCTAATTCAATACGGGCTGCTGGAGGAGGCTTCCGACCTGGACAACATGGCCATGAAGGCGAAGAAGAAGAGCGGTGGCGGCGAGGAAGGTCCCGGTGACGACATTGAGACCGACGATGATGACGATCTAGAGAATTTCCTTGGGCGCAGACGGAAGTTTGTAGACAAGGCGATAAGCCGGAAGGGAAAGCGGGTTGATGTTTGCAGCGCCACCAAGATCAATGCTATCGCCGATGCAAGACGACAGGTGGTCAAAGAATTCATGGGCAGTGTAAATGCTGTGAAGAAGTGCGCGCGGTGTCAGGCGTGAGTAGAGGCTATCCCGTGGTATCATTTTTGATTTGCTAATTCAATGTCCAGCTTCTCGCCTGTTTTCCGTGCGGACAGTTTTTCCAAGATTTTCGAAAAACCACTTCAAATCAAGCAGCACGCCGCAAACGCGCAACTTGGTCTCCGAAGAGCGAACGCTGCACTTGACCGGCGGAAGCCCCCGGGGAAACAGACCAAGGGGGGCCAACAAAAACTTGCTCAGGTTGATGAAGGAATCACTATTGACATGGGGGAGGCCGGGCTGGTTGAGGATGGTGAAGAGGAAGAGGCTGACCAGGTGGAGATCCGGAACGAGTCCGGAAAACTCCTGACGAATATAGAGGTTCACAATACGTTGGTGCGGCTATTTGATAACGAGAAGGAAATCACATTGGTACTATATCAGCCCCGAACGGTCAACCAGAAGGCCCCGAAACCCGTCGCCGCCGATATGTTCTTTTTGCACGTCCTGCCTGTTCCACCGACTTGCTTCCGTCCACCCCAGGCGGCTGGAGGAGAGATCAACGAGAACGCTAGTAACAAGGGGCTGGTCAAGATCCTCCAAGACTGCTTGACTATCCGCGACCACAAGACCAATCATGGCGACAAGCCAAATTCGATGCAGAGGCTCATGCAAACTTTTGTTACTCTGCAGGAGGATGTGAACACCTTCATCGATTCGTCCAAAAGTCCTCTGCAGGGAATGGCCTCTCGTAATGTGGAAAACGGTATCAAACAGGCTCTGGAAAAGAAGGAGGGGCTTTTCAGGAAGAACATGATGGGTAAACGTGTCAACTTCGCTGCGCGATCCGTCATCTCTCCCGATCCCATGATCGAAACGAGTGAAATCGGTGTTCCGCTTGTGTTTGCGCAGAAGCTCACCTATCCGGAACCTGTCACCGATGAGAATTTTGCCAAGCTCAAGGGATTCGTCATAAATGGACCTGATCAATGGCCAGGAGCCGCTTCGATTGAGATGGAGAATGGGACAATTCAAAAATTGCCAGGCGGAATAACGAAGGCCGACAGGGACCGCCGTGCTGACATGGCCAAGCTCCTGCAAACACCGGATCCACTGATTGGGGACCTCCGGCCGAAGAAGGTGCTCCGGCACCTCATGAACAATGACTATGTCCTGATGAATCGTCAACCGACGCTGCACAAACCATCCATCATGGGACACAAAGCACGTGTCTTACAGAAGGAACGCACGATTCGCATGCACTACGCCAATTGCAACACCTACAATGCCGATTTCGACGGAGACGAGATGAACATGCATCTTCCTCAGAATGCGGTTGCCCAAGCTGAGGCCCGGGAGATCGCGAGCACGAACCTGCAGTACCTAGTCGGCACTTCTGGAAAACCCCTCCGTGGTTTGATTCAGGACCATTTGGTCATGGCTGTCTGGCTCACGAACCGTGACACCTTCTTCACCCGGGAGGAATACCAGCAATTACTCTACTCGGGATTGTTGCCGGAGCAAGGAAATGGGCCGGAGAGCATAAGCCAGCGCGTTAAAACTGTTCCGCCGGCGGTCATGAAACCGAAGCCTCTCTGGACCGGAAAACAGGTCGTCACCAGCATTCTTGAGAACATTAGGCCCAAGCATTTCGATGGCTTGACGCTCTTCTCGAAGGCTAAGGTTCCCGGTGACCGATGGTTCGAAGGTAGCGAGGAAGGAGAAGTCATCTTCCATAAGGGCTACCTGGCATGTGGAATATTGGACAAGAACCAGATCGGTCCCACTGAGTTTGGTTTCGTCCACTCTGTGTACGAGGTGTACGGCCCGGCAGCAGCTGGTCGTCTTCTTAGTATCCTGGGAAGATTACTCACGAAGCTGCTACACATGCGCGCGCATACTTGTGGAATGGACGATCTGCGTTTGACTCCGGACGGCAACAAGAAGCGCCGCGATACCCTCAACCAATCACACGTTGTTGGTCGTGAATTAGCCATCGAGTATGTTGGACTCAAGGAGGGCGAATTCAAGGAGAGGGAGCTCAAGGACCGGTTAGAAGAAGTCATCAGGGACGAGAACAAGCACAGAACCTTAGATTTAAAAGCCAACGCCTCGACCAAGAACTTCACCTCCAGTGTCATTCGTCAATGTTTGCCTGACGGTCTTGAGAAGGAGTTTCCACGGAATAGCTTCCAGGCCATGACTGTGTCTGGAGCCAAGGGTTCTGACGTCAATGCCTCCCAGATTTCTTGCTTGCTTGGACAGCAAGTTCTGGAGGGTCGTCGTGTTCCAGTCATGGTTTCTGGAAAGACATTGCCTTGTTTTAAACCTTACGACACTGATGTGAGAGCCGGTGGATACATCACAGATCGTTTCTTGACTGGTGTCAGACCTCAGGAATTCTACTTCCATTGCATGGCCGGTCGTGAAGGACTGATCGATACAGCCGTCAAAACAAGTAGATCCGGTTATCTACAGAGGTGTCTCATCAAGGGTATGGAGGGCATCATGGTTAATTATGATAACACCGTTCGCGACAGCGACGGATCCCTTGTTCAGGTTTGTCTCCATCCCCCGACCTAAAGGGTTCCATTAAAGTTCTAACGGATTGCAGTTCCTTTATGGAGAGGATGGGTTGGATGTCGCCAAACAGAGGTATCTGAACCAATACAAATTCTGCGCACAAAATATGTCCTCGCTGCTTCGACGAGCTACTGAGGACTACTGGAACTCGGACCTTTCAAGCACTTTAGAACATCTCGCCGTGGCATTGCGTTATGAGGAGAAGGCTAGTTCCCGCGTCAAGAAGGCATTGAAAAGGTTCAACAAAAAGAAGGATCTTGACGCGTCGGAAGTCACCATGTCCGAACTGAACCCCGCGCGGTATCTCGGCAGTGTATCCGAGAAGTTTTACGAAAATAGGGAAGCATATATCGAAAAGAATCCCGACCAGATCCTGAACAAGAAGGGGGTGTCTATGGCTGGAAGGGATCTCATCGATACGCTCCCGAAATCAGAGTTTAGGACTCTCATGGACCTTAAATATCTCCGCTCTATGATCGATCCCGGTGAGGCAGTTGGCATTGTTGCCGGTCAATCCATCGGTGAACCTTCTACCCAGATGACACTGAATACGTTCCACCTGGCTGGTCATGCCACGAAAAACGTCACGCTGGGTATTCCCCGTCTTCGTGAAATCGTCATGACAGCTAGCGCCAACATTGGTACACCGTCGATGACGCTCACGCTCCGACCAGAGGTTTCTGATTCGGAAGCTGAGCTTTTCGCGAAGCGCTGCAACAGACTGGTCCTAGCCGAACTGATCGACGATGTCAGCGTCACGGAAACCGTTACCACCAAGTCGAAAACATACATGATCAGACTGAACCTTTTTCCCACCGACGAATACGCCGAAGAGTACTCTGTCAGCAAGAGGCAGGTGTATTCCGTGTTGAAGAATAAGTTCCTCAAGGCTCTTGACTTCGCCATCGCTAAGGCATTGGATCCTAAGCGTGCGAAGAGCAAGGCTCTGGTTGGTAAGGACGATGCCATACCGGAGGTTGGTGAGAGTTCCGGGCCTAGCGAGGAGGCGCACGTACCACGGGAGAACCAAGGTGGTGAACGTGATGAGGACGAGGACAGTGATGATGACGACGAGGGTGATGCTACAAGCGCAAAGCGTCGGGGTCAGAAGCTAGAGTCTACCAGTTATGAGAAACCAGATGATGGCGAGGAGGCGATTGCCCGTCTGGTCGACCAGGAGGCCTCGTCAGACGACGAAGATGAGGGAGTGAGTGACATGAATGGGGCAACCTCCGTCGCTGCCAGTCAGGAGGAGCCTCGTACATCAATAAAGGAGAGCGTTGACAGCGATACTGTTCGCCACTTCGAGTTCGACTCTGATGGAGAGTGGTGTGAGATCAAGATGGAGTATCCCGCGGAGGCACCGAAGGTGTTGGTGCTGGGTATAGTCGAGAAGGTCTGTAGAGACACTGTCATCCGCCAACTGCCCGGCATCGCTTCCGTTACGAAGGTGCCTGCGTCTGACCTGTCTAAAGAGGAGCAAGTCGCTGGAAAGGTAATCCCGCTTAATCGTTTGGCTACTGAAACTTTCCTAATACGATGAATAGCGCAAGTTGGCGGTAGATGGTGTTAACTTCCGGGCTATCTGGGAGGAAGCAGACACGATCGACCTCAACACGATCGAGACCAATGACATTGCTTGTGTCCTGAGAACCTTCGGCGTTGAAGCTTGCCGGAATAGCATCGTCAAGGAGATGGACGCCGTCTTTGGAGGTCACGGTATTTCCGTCGATGTCCGTCACTTGAACCTCATCGCCGATATCATGACCCGCGGCGGTGGCTATGCACCCTTCAACCGACAAGGAATGAAGTCTAGTGTTTCGCCGTTGATGAAGATGAGTTTCGAAACAACATGCCAATTCCTCAAGGACGCTACCCTCGAGGGAGACTTCGATGACCTCAAGTCCCCAAGCTCTCGGATTGTTCTGGGCAAGGTCTCGGGTGTAGGGACGGGGAGTTTCGACGTGATAGTAGGAGGGTTGTAGTGGTTTTGTAAAGCGTTTTGTCTCTTGATTTTCTTACTGTGTTGAATGATTCGGAGTTGTAGACTTCCCATAATTCAAGACGAAAATTCAGTCCATTGAATTGCTCTTATGTTACCATACCTTTGCAAGCGCTTCCAAGCTCGCCCCGTAACCGCAGAAGCATTGGGTCGAACAATCGGGGCGTGATAAACAAGAGGTAATTCTTCTTTGTGCCATTTGTGCTGCCAATCGGACTCCTGAAGTCACTCGGAATGCTATCATGACACGTGAGATCCAGAGTTGATTAATGCCTTGGCACTCTCTCTAACAACCAGAACACCAACACTGTCAACCCCAGCGCGTCTCCCAAAGACTTTACCAATACAGACCATGAATTCGCCTTTGGAGGGTCGGCTGCGAGGCAGCGACACCGAACGTGGCATTCCCAAAAACGATTCCAGCAATAATATCTTCAGCTCTCCGGTCGCTAAGGGGCAGCTCTTCCCGAATAATCTACAGATTTGCCAGCCCTCACAGCCAACCTACGACTTCCTTTCTGGCGATGCAGGAGGACCGGCGGCATCTGCCACGCCGTCAGCTACTCCTGCCTCGGCACGCAGGAAAGTGAAGATTAATTACTCGAACGAGGCCATACGAGGCGAGCTCAACACAGCACGATATGAGTTGCAGATGTTAAAAGAGGAGCGAGCGCTGGAGAAGTTAAGACATGAGCAGGAGTGTAGGGCTCTTGAGGCTAGTGTGGAGGAGCATGCGAAGCGGGCCGATGTGAGTTTGGGTTTCGCGTTTGCTTATGTCGGGTGAGGTGGACTGATGTGTTTGATGGTAGGCGCTGGAATCAGATAAACGACTTTTGTTCGATAGGCAGAAAGCCCTCGGCGAGAGGCTACAGGAGCTGCGCGCCGAAGCAGCAGAGGCGAAGCGTGGGCTAGAACGACAAGTGCGACAACTTCGGACCGAGAACGCCGAGCTACGGGAGGCGGTGCGGGACAGAGAGGAGGATATCTCGTCCCAACAACGGCAGTACAAGCGACAAATCGATGAGTACGAGACGAGGAGCAATGCACTCAGTCGTGCCAACCAGGAGCTCAAGGAGGAAGTCCACATCAAAAACCGGACGATGGAGGATATCCAGGGGAAACTTGAGGGAAAGGACGGGGAAGTGCAGGATTTGGAGCTGGAGTTGCTTAGGGTCAAGGCGCAGACTGGAGACCTTGAGATGCTGGCGGTCCTCAAAAAAGAGCTGGCGGAGCAGGTTAGCCATATCAAGACGCTGGAATCGACCAATCGAAGGCAGCTGTCGGAGTTGAAGTCACTACGAGAGTCGAGTCGGTCACTGGAACTAGTAGAAGAGGAGAAGAGGACGCTGGAAGGGAAGGTGAAGATTCTGGATGAGATCCGGGAGGAGCTATCGGCGGCGCAAGTACGGATATCGGTTCTGCAGGACGAACAGAATGCTTGGAAAAGCTACTTCCAGCGCGAAGGGCTGGAGTTCGATTCGCCGGAAAGCCTTGCGAAGGCCCTGATCGAGGAGAGGATCGAGAGGATCGGCCTCACGGAGAAGGCTGGTCGCCTGGAGCCGGAACTGTTCGAGAAGGACCGGACCATACAGGAAATGGAGGGCGAGGTCCGTTTGCTCCGTGAAGAGCTGGAGAAGTTGAAAGAGACGGGATCAAAAGATTCCAAGGCACGCCAAAGGATGGAGCGACAGAAAGCATTGGCGCTCAAGGAAGCGCAGTTTCTGCGGGAACAGCTCAAGTCGTTTTCCACTGAAGAAGCTATTCACAACGAGGGCCGCTTTGACGAACAGAAGGCGGCAAGAATCCAGGAACTAGAAACCCTTCTCGAAGCGTACAAGACGGAGATCGACGAACTGAAGGTCGCTTCTAGTGCCGCTGCTGCATCTAGCACCAGAAATGAAGTCCAGGGTAGTAGGAAAAGGGCTCTTGAGGATACAGCCAGCGACGAACGGTTGGGAGAGCTCAACCGCCGGAACAGGCAGTTGCAGAACGGTGATTCTAACCTTGCTGAACCTGCACGATCAAGTGCTGATTTTGAATACAGATATTATGCAGCTACAACGGAAAGAAACCTTATTGAACGCCGAGATTGAGGCTCTGCACTTCCGCATTACCTCGATGGAGGGCACTTCTACGAGGATCCTCCAGCTCAAAGACAATCCTACCGCACGAGAGCAAGCGGTTAAGGTTTCCCTGCTCAAGGCCCTGCAGGAAGAGAATGCCGCCTTACTTGCGCAACTCGAAGGCCGAGGTGACCAAGTTCGTGTGGTCCCTCGGGCCACCTTGGAGAACGTCCGAGCCGAAGTCAAGGCCATGGAGAAAGTTGTTGCCGAAAAGGAGAAGCGAATGATGCGACTGAAAGAGATCTGGTCTGCCAAATCAAACGAATTCCGGGAGGCGGTATTCTCTCTCCTGGGGTGGAAACTCGAATTCATGCAGAACGGACGGGTCCGTGTCACCCACATGTTTGGTAACGAGACCCAAAGCATCGAATTCGACGGAGAAAAAGGTTTGTTCCAGCCTCACAATTCGTCTTCCGTAAACCAATGGGCTAAACCGCTTGATTACAGGAACGATGAAAGTCGCTGGTGGACCAGACAGCATGTTCCATAGAGAGATCCGCAACCAGTGCTCATTTTGGATGGCGCGACAGAGCATACCATGCCTGCTCGCTAGTATCCTGATTGAGCAGTACGAGAAGACCACCAGGGCCCAGCGCATGTAATTGTGGAGGCTGATTTGCGTACAATTGATCTTTGTTTCCTAACCTGCGTGTGTTTTTCGGTCGTGGAATTTAGAGATATTTGGCTTGGGCAAGGGCGTTCTGGGGTTGTTCAATGGGTCGTTAATGTAGTTCTTGTTGCTTCTATGCTTGCACAATAATTTCCGTCAATAGTTAACTGAGAAAAAAGCTAGAATGATTAAAATGGTTACAGTTTGCTTCATCGGAATCTTGGGGGCAAAGTGGGTGACCATCGTGCGATCAGAGGGTCCTTTCGAGAAAACAGTCGAGTGACAACACCTGATGGCCTTGCTCATTGAACACCTGAGTACCTTACCCTAACTACACCTTCCTAGAGTAGCGTAGAGACTCGGGAGAATACTGCATCGTGGCTTGGCAAACACGGTTACCCGACGCTGCGCCGCAGAACACCTCACCCAATATTCTCATCTTCGCTTGACAAGTCCGACTGAATACATCCGCCCACCCCCAAATCTTCGGGAATTTGTATTCCCAGTTTTCGCTGATAATAGGACGAACGGAAGACTCATTACGCTACGAAAAGATCATCGCAATCCTTCGCGCCCCTAGTTCCGGCGGCAGACGCGTGGCAAAACTCGTTTTTCGCGTGAAAATATGGGTGTTCCAGCCTTGTTCAGATGGCTTTCGCAGCGATACCCAAAGATAGTCTCACCGGTTATTGAGGAGGAACCGCAGGTGATTGATGGCGTCGTCGTTCCCGTCGACCACACGAAACCGAATCCCAACGGCGAGGTCGGTTCGCTCTTTCTTCCGTGTTGCAGGAAGTGACCACGATTAATAGCGATCCTTACTACAGCAAGATAACCTTTATCTCGATATGAATGGAATCGTACATCCGTGCTCGCATCCCGAAGATCGCCCGCCTCCCGATACTGAGGAGGAGATGATGATGGAAGTCTTCAAGTACACCGAGCGAGTTGTGAACATGGTGCGACCACGCAAGGTCATCATGATCGCCGTCGGTATGCGCCTGTCACTACATACGGAATGACCCAGGTCGCTGACCAATTGTGTGCCTACAGATGGTGTTGCGCCTCGTGCGAAAATGAACCAGCAGCGGTCCCGTCGCTTCAGATCCGCCCAGGAAGCGAAGGAGAAGGAGGAGGAGACCAAGGAGTTGATGAAAATGCTCGAGAGGCAGAACGGTACAAAAGTTGATGAGAGTCTGAAGAATCAGAAGGTTTGGGACAGTAATGCGATTACTCCAGGGACCCCTTTCATGGATATTCTAGCAAAGTCTTTGCGGTACTGGACGGCATACAAGCTGAACACCGACCCAGCTTGGGCTAAGGTAATTCCAACGGATTTTGGGTGGGAACAATCAACGCTGACTGGCAGGATTAGCTCAAAGTCATCATCTCGGACTCGACCGTGCCCGGAGAAGGAGAGCACAAGATCATGGAGTTCATTCGGTCTCAGCGCGCCAACCCAGAACATGACCCTAATACCCGCCACGTTATCTACGGACTGGATGCAGATCTTATTATGTTGGGGCTTGGGACCCACGAGCCCCACTTTCGAGTGCTGCGTGAGGACGTCTTCGCAGGAGATACACGGACAAAAGCATGCAAAATCTGCGGACAGAATGGGCACGAAGCTGCAGAATGCAAGGGGGAAGCCAAGGAGAAGCAGGGAAAGTTTGACGAGAAATCCGCACCGGTCAAAAAGAAGCCTTTTATCTGGCTCCACGTTTCTATTCTGCGTGAATATTTGGCGGTAGAACTTGATGTCAGAGAACAAGGGTTCAAATTCGACCTCGAGCGAGCTATTGATGACTGGGTCTTCATGTGCTTCTTCGTTGGAAACGATTTCCTGCCCCATCTGCCCAGCTTGGAGATTCGCGACGGCGGAATTGATACGCTCATGGCCATCTGGAAGGACAATTTACCGGTCATGGGTGGATATATCACCAAAGACGGATCCGTGGAGCTGGACAAAGTCCAGTATGTCCTCGACGGTCTAGCCAAGCAAGAGGATGCCATCTTCAGAAGACGGCGACAAGGAGAACTTAGACGTGAGGCTGGTGCCAAAAAGCGAAAGCTGAATGAAGAGGCCCAGAAGAACAGATCTAGAAACGGAAGCAATCTTGAAGCACCAACATACGAAACTGCTGTTCTAAAGAAAAAGGGCCCTCCTGGCTCGGCGCCTCCGCCGATGATCCCGTTGATGAAGCCGGGGGATCTCTCCGCTGAAACAAAGAAGCTGAATCACGACATGGTGATGAACAGGGAAGGCATCCGCAAGGCCAATCTGCAGAACAAGAGTGCCGCACAAGCGCTCAAGCCACAGCTCCTGTCGGGCGGCTCAGAGACTGTTGCGGAATCACCTGTCAACGGTGCTGAAATGGAGGAGGCTGCTCCCGCAGCGGAGGGTAGCGCCAGTTCGACTCTCCCGCGTAAGCGCAAGGTGGATGAAATGGAGGAAGCAACGCCGCCGCCCTCTAAGAAAGACAATGAGATGCCTGAAGACACTGTTCGGCTCTGGGAAACTGGCTATAGAGATCGATACTACGAGCAAAAGTTTCACGTTGATCCGAAAGACGTCGAGTTCAGGAACAAAGTTGCTGCTCACTATGTAGAGGGTCTCTGTTGGGTCCTCAAGTACTATTTCCAGGGCTGCCCCAGTTGGAACTGGTACTACCCGTACCATTACGCACCGTTCGCCCAAGACTTCCAGGACGTGGGCAAACTAGACATCCAGTTCAATGGGGGCAAACCTTTCAAGCCATTCGAGCAGTTGATGGGTGTATTGCCAGCGGCCAGTAAACATAATCTTCCTATGCCCTTCCAGAAGCTCATGACCGAATCGGACTCGGAGATCATTGATTTCTACCCTGAGACTTTCCCGTTGGATCTGAACGGAAAGAAGTTTGCGTGGCAAGGTGTTGCACTGTTGCCATTCATTGACGAGAGACGGTTGCTAGATGCTGCGCAGAAGGTCTACCCTCAGCTTACCGCGGAGGACGCGGCTCGCAATGCTATGGGACACGACACACTACTCATTTCTGACGGACATCCTCTGTACGATGATGTGGTCAAGCGATTCTATTCCAAGAAACAAGACGTTACGGTATGCTTCCTTGAACTCCCTGCCAGCGTTAGTCCGGTCGCTGATCTACCATCACAGAAATACAAGATCGATGTTCGAATTTCGGAGGGTTTGGCGGGGAAAATCGAGAAGGATCCCTCCTTCCTTCCCCGGAGCAGACTCGTCTTCCCACTCGAAGAAGGCGGCATGCCCGGCCTTGAAGAGGACCGCAGCATGAGCCTCCGCTATGAGATTCCGAAGAGCAAGAATATCCACAAGTCAATGCTGCTCCGCGGCCTCCAGCTTGATCCTCCAGCCCTCACGCGCGGAGACATCGAGCAAACCAGAGCGCGCGCTGAAGGTAAGGGTCGATCATACGGTGGTGCGCAGCTCTACAAAGGTCGTGGCGGAAGTCACAACTCGTTCCGCTCCGACCGCAGCGGACCTGCCGGACCCCCGCAAAATTCTCGTCATGGACAACAGCAGCAGCAGCACCAGCAGTCCTACGGCGCCCCCCCACCTCCTCGGCCACCGTACAACCAGCCGGCGCCAGGCATCATCCCAGTTCCGGAAGCCAGCCCCTACGGCGGTTGGGGTAACTACGGCGCTGCGCCGGTTGGTAGATGGGGCTTCCCCCCGCTGCTAGGCGGCTTTGCCGGAGAACTGCCACCACCGCCCGCGGGTGTTCGTGACGCGGGTTCGTATGTTGGTCCTCCACGCGGCCAGGGCAACGACTACCGGGGCGGTGGTGGCGGTGGTCGCGGTGGTCGCGGAGGAGGAGGCGGCGGCGGCGGCGGCTATGGCCGTGACAACCGGGATAATAACAGAGGCGGCTACAACGGTGGCGGTGGTGGCAGACGCTACTGAAGGATGTAGATGTTGATATTCATGCCTTTTTGTTCCTTGCTTGCTTGCTTGGATTTTCCCTTAGGCGTCACCTGCACGAAGGGGAGAAAACTGGTTTCCTTGGTGCGATTGCTTGAAGTACGAATTTACATAGACACTGCCCTGTAAGTGCAGTAAATGGCCTGGGATCTTGCTTGCCGTTCTCCACGGCCACATTACTTACTCTGCGCGATGTGTCTTTTTTTCTTCCTTTGGTAGCGTTGTCTGCGAGTCGGAGGTGTCAATCTTAATGGCTATGGAATTACGGGTACCAGTAGCACAACCACAGTGAATCACTCGACCAGACCATGCTGTACCGCCCGTCGAGCTGGCTTCCTTGGCTCTCTACGTACGTGCGGACTCTTGGTAGACCATGCGAGCGCCTCCGTGCGGCAAGCTAGATATGCTCGCCGCCACGCTGCCGTGGGGCGGTCGGCCAACGGGAAGGACGGCACGTACGGAGCCGGGCGGACAATTATGGAGTATCTACCTAAGTACCTACAGAGTTGCGTGACGAGAACCGGGCCAAGTCGTAGTCACCGACGTCCGACTGCTCCGCGTGCAGAGCCTGGGAGCGTCACAGCCGCTCGAATTGGCACGCTGTGGTGCTACCGACTCCAAGACCGGGACTCGCAGACTTTCCAGGCGGCAACAGGAAGGAGCGCCGGATCTGCTCGGCTCCGCTCTGCGGGTACCTGCAAGCATGCGGTGGCCGCCTCGTTCTATTCATATCCCACCCGTCCTGCGGACTTGCGGCTGTGCTTTCTACCCCCTCCCCACGAGGACACCTGATACCAACCATCGAAAGCGGAGTCGGGGCGCGCACACAAAACGGGATGTAGACACATAACATGCGAGACAGCAGCCGGACGAGACAGAAGACGGCAGGGGGGGGGGGAGAGTGTCAACACGCACCGCATCGGAGCAGAGACGTCTGCAGAGTGTCTTCGAAGGATGTGCTGGCACCTGTGGAACGGGTCCGGTCGAGGCCTCGTCCTCGGAAAGAAGCGCCCAGTTGGGCTCTGGCTGGCGTCGGCGGCGGCATATACATCCATCGTTCCTCCGGGACCCAGAAAGGGCCACGGTCTTCACGGATGCCCAAGCCGCCATTAGGCGGATGGCCTCGCAGCAGCCCGGCCCCGGCCCTGGCCAGATGTACGCGCTCCAGGCTAGGAAGCACATCGCGGTGCTGCGCAGGGCCATGCCGGACATCACCATCGAGATCCGCTGGCGCTCGGCGCACAAGGGAGTCCCGGAAACGAGAAGGCCGACAAATGGGCCAAAAGCTCGCGGCGGAGGAGCCAGACGCCCGCGGGGTGGAATGGTTAAGCTATTCGGACCGGACGGGAGCGCGCGCGATGCCGCTCTCCCGATCCCTCGCACGCCTAGAGCGGGCGATTACGGAGAAGTAGTGGGCGGAAGCCCGACGATGGGCTGGAGGCCGGACCTCCAAGAAGCACGGAATGCCGAAGAGCCAGAGACCGGACGGCACGGTGGCTGGGAGTTCCAAGAGGCTTGCCTCAAGGTTCTACCAACTGAAGACAGGTCGCTGCCTCTCCGGGCAATACCTCATCTGGCCGAAGAATCAGCCCACTCCAGTGCTGGTGGTGCCGATGCCGGACGCAGACCCGGGATCACCTCTTCGTCAAGGTGTGTCCCGCATGGAAGGCACACCAGAAGATCCCGTGGACAGAGGTGCAGAAGGAGAGTGGGAGGAGGAAGAGTCGGTGCGGGATCCGGGACCGCCTTGCCGACAGGAGGTGCTGCCAGGCGGTATTAGACTTCCTTTCCACCACGGATGTGGGACGGCTGAGGGAGGCGCGGGGGAGTGAGGTGTCAGAATGGGAGCGGGAGGAGGAGAGGAGAGGAAGCCGGAGGCCGAGGAACTAGGCGCTGGAGGGGAACTATGTACCCTACACCCTCCTTCATGGCTTCCGCAAGCGAGGAGTAGGGGGCGGGCGCGGCCCCCCCCCGTGTTCTTTCTTTGGTTCTCGATCACGATTTCCCATGTCTCTTCCTTTGTGATCTCTTTGGTGCGCAGTATCTCTTCTTGGGACAGGCCTGGGCGGCGGGCAAAGGGGAGCTTGCAACGTGCGGACAGCGGACGGGAAGCCCAGACAGAAAGTGCGCCGCCACAGTCAAGAAAGGCCGTACATATGCGAGTATGAATACATAAACCAAAAAAAAACCTTCCTCCGGGACAGGGGTTGCGCTACACCACCGCACGATCGAGAACGGCTGCCGGGGCAACGATCAGGCATGTGGGAGCGGCCACTTGCGAACATATGTATGTAGAGTACGTAGATATCGACGGTGTCCAGCTGGTGGCGTTGCCGTCTCGCCGGAACGGGTGCTCGCGGAGGTGATCCTCGTCGCAGCCAGTCACTGCGCAGCCGCTAGATAATACATAGATAGAATGACGCGTGCACACCACCCAACGAGACGCACACAGGTGGTACATACGTACATAGTCTAGGGGTGGGGGAGATCGATCCCAACGGTGGCGCCGGCCGGCAAGGGGCAGGCAAAGGGGCGAATGGGCGGAATCGATTCCTGCGTTGGGCGCGCTAGTTCGGTTTTGGAGCCCACCGCCACATTATCTATCTTCACTTACGACGCATGGTTTTTAGTTCGGTTAGCGCGGTATAGATAACCGCCGAAAAAGCCCGTAAGCGCACCGCTTTTGGGGGTCTTGGCAACTCTCTATTGGAATTAAGGTGTCAATTATAGGCCCCTTTATTGCCTCTTTGGGAGATTTTTTTTCTTTCTTTCTAAGCGCCGAAAATTAATTCCGAAAACCATGCGTCTTGAGTGAGTTAATACGGTACTTAATTAAATGAAGAAAAAAATTTGTGGATATCTAGGGGCAACCTCCGTTCAGGGGGGCTTCGCTGCCTTCGCCACTCGAGCAATCAATAACGCGTGCAAATATGTCCTCCCCGTCTTCTACCATGATAGATATGTACCGCGTACGCGTTGTGGGACTGCCCTCATACGCATCGCTGGCCCACTGCTCGTACGCATGAACTGACCTATGCCCGTGCCTGTTGCAAAACTGCCGTCGTAGATAAATATCGCTGACCTGCTTGGAAGTTTTGCGGACTGCGTAGGTAGTCCGATGCGATATTAGAGTATCTACAGCGATCCCGACGCAAACATGCACAACATACGCGACGCGATATTAACAATGGGAACAGTTGTGGCGATGGCAGTCCTTCTCTTTGCCGAGCGTTCTTTGTCGCGCCGAGGACAATTCGCGATTGATTTTGAGAAAACGCTATTATTTGTCGCGTTGTGCATCGTTCGTTTCGCTGAACTGCCAGAGAGCCTCATTAGTCATTACGATCTGGGGGATACATATGTACTAGTACATAGCGGGCACGAGTTCCCCAAAAGGCAAATGCGTGCTTCACTTCGGCAACGGACCGATCCTGTTTTTGTTTTTGTTTTTGTTTTTGTTTTTGTTTTTGTTTTTGTTTTTGTTTTTGTTTTTTTGCTTTTGGGGCGTGGCCTTTGGGCAGGTGAAACCACAGGATCGTGTGCTGCGTTGTATATACTCTATCTATCTGCCCCCATTAACCGAATCCTGCAGCCACAGTCACACATAGATATATCGGTTATTAAAGGAAAACCAATTCGTTAGCTGGAGGGCTCACCATCTGGACTGCTACGGTTGACGGACGCAGTCTCTCCAAGTCGTGTTGGTGTTCTTCACTGTCAAGACGTTCGATAGTGACGGCTTTCCCCCCTTCCCGCTCTCTTGGTAACCGTGCACTCACTCGTATGATCTCCGCACTAACACGTCGCGTCTTTGCACTGGCAATGGCCAGTACTCGGCAAACGCGTCCACCAAAAAGTAGCGTATTCTCGGGAATACGAATCAGTAGAGAAGATGCGTGGTATGTATGTGTACATAGAGTGTATCTATGGCAGTCGAATCTCGAGCTCTGGTTGACCGAACTCGCAGGAATCAGAGCCAGAATCCCCCAGGCGTTCGACTATCTATCTATGTATTATATATATACCGTGCCATCCTCTCTACTCAGATACATAGGCATTGTGGGGGATTTGATGGTGACAGGAACAGCCAAGATGACAGCTAGTGCGTGCTCCGCGGTTGGCAGTGTTGTCGATTCCGGGGGTTATCCAATGAGTTGTTGGCTTCGACACGGTCAAGCGGTTACTGAGAGACCCCTCTGGAGCACCGCGAGCGCCAAGGCCTAGTTTTAATCTGCTTTCCGGATTCGGCTAGCGGCGGTGCAATGCCGCACTCGATTCCCCGTGCAACACAACGGTTCCTGTTTGTGCGGTCGGTTCCGTCATCCAGCGGCGCGCTACTCTAGATGTGTACGACGCAGGACCGCGGGAAAAAGCAAGAGCAGAAGCAAGGGCCAGCCACCACCACCACCACCTGGATAGGTGACATCGAATATATAGACGTCTGCTAAGTATATATCTACATGTGTGTCGCTAGGGTCGGAACGGACGGGCAACGGCGGGCGTGCGCAACGCTCGAGAGATGGGGGCGGAAGGGAAGCGGAAGCTGCTGCGGCAGCACAGCAGCACAGTGCTCTGCGCCACCCAGCTGGCCCTCGCTGACGTCTGGTCCGGCGGTGCGATGCGGATTGGCCCGCGCACTCTACTAACTACATCTGGCATGGATGCGTGCTGTCTCCACGCAGAGGCCCCCGGCAGATGCCCAGTGGCGCCCCATTCCGCTCGACAAGAGTGCGCCTGCACTCTGGATTCTCCGGCGGACGGCTGGGGCGCCACCCCGCCGCAGCTTTGCGTGTCGGAGGGAATCCGTCGTGCCGATCGTCGTCGCTAGTCCGCATCCGGCTAGAGAAGGGCGGAATACTCTACATATGTAACATGTGCTTGCTTAGCTGCCAGAACATTTCTATTTTAATTGTCCGGGACATCACCCCGATTGGGTTCAGTGCAGTAGTCAAGCAACGCAGCGAACGCGGCATTCCTCTTTATTTCCTCTTCCTCTTCTTCTTCTTCTTCTTCTTGTTCTTGTTCGTTCTTCTTTCTTCTTTATTTGTCTATCTGTTTATTTATTTACTATTTCTTTATTTCTTTGTTTGTTGGTTTATTTCGCCCTTCTTCCTCCCCCCCTCCTCCAAAAAAGCTCGGATCGGTTGCCCCTACCACCTGTTCTTATTGGTTGGGGTTGTTATTTTTCTCTGTCCGTCACAGGTGTTGCTTGCTGTTGACCGCTTTCGCGCTTTCACTGCTTTTCAAACTTCTACTCCTCTTCATTTTCCTCCCCCTCCCCCTCCTACTCTTTCACCTTCATTTCAAAAGTTCGCACGGACCGGCAATCCGCAATCTCATCAACACCTTGATCCATCCCGATCCCGACTCACGCCTCTCCCCCACCACTGCTAACCACCGCCCACCGCATAGCCCAATAGCGATACCCTTCCTCTGTTGCGGGTCGAACAACCCCATATCCGCTGCCGGAGTAGCATACGGAAAAGGCGTCCCTCTGTTGTTAATCTCAATCTACTTCACCACTCTCCAGTATGGCGTACCAAGGAGGAGGAGCGGGACGGCGGGGCAGCTATGAGGAACCGGCCCAGCCGTATCCGTACGCGTACAATGCACCCGAAATCACCGACTCAGAGGAGCACCCCGAGCGGGTCCCCTTGACCGGCCCGTACTACACACTCGAAGACTCGCCGGCCGTCGGCGGCGGTCGCCCCTCGCCCTTCTACGGCCCCTTCGACGACTCGCGGCCGGGTTCTCCCGGCGGGGGGCACCAGTCGCTTCCGCCGACGCTCTCGAACGAGTCGGTGTCCGCACTGGGCTCGCTCAGCGGCGCGGCTCCCATGACCCCGTACGAAAATGGTAGTGTGGTGAGTTTGAGCAGCCGGAACACGAGTGTCGACTTCGACGGACGGAGGCAGACGCTCAGCGGCATGGGCATCCGGCGGAAGGAGACCCGGAGGGTCAAGATCAGGAAGGGGCAGGCGCTGTCGATCGAGTACGAAGTGCCCTCGGCGGTTGCCAATGCCATCCAGGAAACGTACCGCGCGGGAGATCTGGAGACAGGAAGCAAGGAATTCACCCACATTCGCTGTATGTCGTTCCTACCGCAGCTATTCTCGTGTAGCTGACATGAACCCCCCCCCCCCCCACAGACACCCCCGCCACATGTGATCCGGACGACTTCACGTTGCAGAACGGCTACAGCTTGCGTACGCAGTCGTACGATCGGCACACCGAGATGTTGATCGCCATCACGTACTACAACGAGGACAAAGTACTGACGGCGCGCACACTTCACGGCGTCATGCAGAACGTGAGGGAGTTTGTGAGACTGAAGAAGTCGGAGTTCTGGGACAAGGGAGGGCCTGCGTGGCAGAAGATCGTCGTCTGCCTGGTGTTCGACGGAATCTCGCCGTGCGACAAGGAAACTTTGGATCTGCTCGCGACCATCGGCGTCTTCCAGAACGATGTGATGAAGAAGGATGTCGACGGCCAACCGACGACCGCGCACATCTTCGAGTACACCACGCAGATCTCGGTCACGGCGAGCCATCGCCTCTGCCGTCCGAAGGGTGAGGACGATGGATCGGCGTTTCCTCCCACACAGATCATCTTCTGCTTGAAACAGAACAACAGCAAGAAGATCAATTCGCATCGATGGCTGTTCAACGCGTTCGGCAGGATCCTCCAACCAGAAATCTGCATTCTGCTCGATGCCGGAACCAAGCCCGGATCCGGAAGTTTGCTCGCTCTCTGGCAGGCGTTCCACAACGACAAGTCAGTCGTGGGCCTTACTCTGCTATGCGTTTCCGTGCGGCGATGTGTGCTGACCCGGGAGTAGGAACTTGGGCGGAGCATGTGGAGAGATTCACGCCATGTTGGGTAAGCGCGGAAAGAATCTCGTCAACCCACTGGTAGCGGCTCAGAACTTTGAGTACAAGATCAGTAACATCCTGGACAAGCCTTTGGAGTCGGCGTTCGGCTACGTCTCCGTATTGGTACGTTTCTCACTGCCGACATCACTGCCGACACGTGTCCGGGCCGAAAATACTAACGGTCCGCAGCCCGGCGCCTTCTCCGCGTACAGATACCGAGCCATCGCCGGCCGTCCATTGGACCAGTACTTCCACGGCGACCACACCATGTCGGAGCGCTTCGGCAAGAAGGGAATCGACGGTATGAACATCTTCAAGAAGAACATGTTCTTGGCGGAGGACCGCATCCTCTGTTTCGAGGTGGTCGCCAAAGCGGGAAGCAAGTGGCATCTTTCGTATGTCAAGAGCGCCAAGGCCGAGACCGACGTTCCGGACGGCGCTGCCGAGTTCATCTCGCAGAGGCGGCGATGGCTGAACGGCTCTTTTGCTGCCACGATCTACGCGCTGATGCACTTTGGCAAGTTGTACCAGAGTAGTCACACCGTTATCCGCATGACCTTCTTCCACTGCCAATTGGTGTACAACATCTTCTCGACGCTCATGTCGTGGTTCATGATCAGTAAGTGCCTTGCTCGGCTCCGGTGTTCGTCGGATGGATACTTACGATGCGAAACAGGTTCCTTCTGGCTGACGACCTCCGTCATCATGGATTTGGTCGGAAATCCAACCGAAGCCGAAAAGAAGCTGGGGAAAGTGGGCTGGCCATTTGGAAACACGATCTCGCCGATCGTCAACTCGTTCCTCAAGTACATGTATCTCGCATTCCTGCTCCTGCAATTCGTTCTCGCGCTGGGTAATCGTCCCAAAGGGTAATTCCGCTCGAACCTTCCTTCTTCCTGCTCCCCACCGCCCCGGCTAACCTTGCTCAGATCCAAGAATGCTTATATGCTATCCTTCGTCGTCTTTGGTCTCATCCAGGCGTACATCCTGGTGCTCTCCTTCTACCTGGTGTTTAACGCCTTTTCCAAAACCGCCGGATGGGACGAGCTCTACTCTTCGACGGTTGGCGGTTTTATCAAGAATATGCTGGTCACCAACACCGGTCTGATCATCCTCGCCCTCGCCGCGACCTGGGGCCTCTACATCATCTCCTCCTTGATGTACCTGGACCCCTGGCACATGCTCCACTCCTTCCCGCAATACCTCTTCCTTGCCTCCTCCTACACCAACGTCCTCAACGTGTACGCCTTCTGCAACTGGCACGACGTCTCCTGGGGCACGAAGGGCTCTGACAAGGCCGAAGCCATGCCGTCCGCCAAGACCCACAAGATTGAGGGTGGCGACAAGGTCATGGAGGTCGAGGTGATCCCCAAAACGGATGTAGACTGTCAGTTCGAAGAAGTCGTCAAGCGCTGCCTGCGACCGATCGAGGTCAAGGAGGAGAAGGAGGAGAAGAGTCTCGACGATTCGTACAAGTCCTTCCGCACCAGGCTGATCACGGCGTGGATCATCCTCAACGCGGCGGTAGCGGTGTTTGTGACGTCGGACGCATTCGATTGGGTCGGTCCGAACTCGGTTAGGCGGACGGCGGAATACTTCCGTTTCATCCTACTCTCGACGGCGGCGCTGTCGTTTTTCCGGTTCTGCGGGTTCACGTGGTTCCTGGGACGGGCGGCGGTTTGCTGTTGCTTCATGAGGAAGTAGGTGGGGAATTCGCTTAGAAAAAATTGGGATTGGGATGTGTATGGGGTTCCACTAGTATACCTGTGTATCAATGCCTTCTGTGTGTTTCTACTGTTTGTTTTTTTTTTGTTTTTTTTACCCTTACTACGGTGTGAGTCTGTGTGTGACGGTGGCTTTCTTCTTTTTTCTCGGTTACGGTTCTGATGGAGTTTTACTTTTTTTTTACATATTCTCACTTATTTAGTTGGTTACAACACGATACTATATATGGATGAATTTGATACCTCAACTGTATACATACAGATGCAAGTATGTATCCCGTCGGTGCTTGCCCGACCCTCTCGAGACTGAGAGAAAAAGTCGCTTAATAGTCGGAGTTGGCACGCAAATACTACGGCTATCGAACACGATACCCCCTTTCGGGCGAATAATATTTCATGATCCACCTGAATCTTGCTCGCGCGCGCGACAGCCCATGTAGGTCCGGAACGGCGCAATACGATGATCCGGGGTCACTCACTCAAGGCAGGTAGGTAGAAGAGAAAAAAGATTGAAGTTCACAAAGCCTAGTCATTCACTGCGTTACATAGGTGCATAGATACTCCGACTAAGCCCCAGCAATGAGCTTCACGCCAGGTTCGGTGCAAAAACAGAACATGTACATATGTACATATCTACTGGTGGTATGTATGTATGTATGTATGTAGGACGCGGGACGAATAGGCACATCCGGACCACCTTACTCACATCAACCCCTTCTCAGTGGCCCTTCCCCGGAGTTTTGCGGTCACGGACGGCTCTCGTGCAGAACAGTCAACACATTATGGCCGATTCTCCCTCCCCCCTTGGCTCGTCTCCGTTTACGCTCATTAGTGGCGGTAACGTGATTGGTTGCGTGGGGGGCGTCGGTGGTAATCTTGTCGGGGGAAGGTGGCTTGACGGTGGGCGTTGGTTGTGTTATGAGGGCAGGGGGGGGATTGTTACATGATGTGTGCTCTTGCGCGCGCCAGAATCATGTCATATTGTCCGCCCGATCCTGAGTTAAAGTCGTGCCCAACGCATGAATTTGCTCTGTTACTTTCCGAATAACATCACATACAATAAACCACATACGTGGTAAAGCAAATATCTGAGCATACCGCGATCGCCAAAAACACGCGTAATGGCATTAATAAGAGCAACAATATGGGGAACTTTATGACGCTGCGGAGATGCATGCCGGAGAATACACTCACAACAGATTCTTGAAACTCCACCGTCTCGACTAGCAATTGGCGAGCCATTGAAAAAAATGTCGCGTCACTTCTTTTCCGAGCGCGCATTTTGCCGCTCCAGCAAGTAGGGGCGCATAGGCGGGTATCTGACGGGCGGTCATCTCAAATCTGGTCCATACTGATCGAGCTGGCAGTCTCGCAATCCTCATCGTCAACCTCCTCGTACGAGAGCGGATGGTGATCGTGTACGAGCTTGTCACCGCGGCGTTCGTAGCACCGTCCCTACCACCAGAACCCTGCGCGCCGGTGCCATCATCGTGCGTGTTCGTGTCACCGCCACTGCTGCAACTTGGACCATGTGGGTTTCGGCTGCCATCGTGCACAGCGCTACCAGCTGCATCGCCGGGTCCGGATGCCGGATCAGCAAGGGAGTTTCTGATGGGGCCCATGCGGATGGATTCTTCATACAAGATACGGCGAATCTCGTCACGTGGCATGCTACCGGACGGCGAGAACCTGCGATACCACGAGGCCAGCAATGTCAGCACAGAAACCCCGATGAAACGGGAGGGGAATATACCGGTTCGCGGTCCATCTCGACCCACATCTCTGCAGCCCACATCGGCGTGGCAAAGTTATGTGGGAGCAACGGAGCCCCGAACCCCGCTGGAGTGGAAGGGCACAGAGCGAGCACAGAGGGGAGGGGAAGCAGTCGGCGCTTGGATTTGGAGCCCACATTGGCAACGTGGTTTTTGGGAACAGTAGCGTGGGAGAATCCGCGACATAGGAATTCGTTAACCGACCACTTGTTTTGCGAGATATCCTCTTTGGCGGCGGTGATCACGATGATGGGCAACTACCTTCTCACCGCGAGCGGACGTCGGGATGGTGACGCTAGGAGGGCCGAGTGCCATGTCGGTTTCGTGGATCTTTAGTTGGGCGATGTCGCCGGGCTGGGGCAATTGCGAGGGGGTACGGACGCTGCCGTCGAAGACTGCGGGTGCCGTACTGCTGTCGATCCAAGATTCGGTACTGTTTGCGATTAACATTGCCGTAGTTACCGCCAGCGATTCCGGGCTGCGTAGTGTTGGCGACTGCACACCATACTCGACATGGCGCAATGAAAGGTGAGGTAGAAATGGAGGGATTAAGAGACAACAAAGAGTTTGAGATGTCTAGTTATACATAGTTCGAAATCAGGGTAGATAGTCGGACAATTAGACGGGTTAGCGTCTTGGCATTTTTTTGGCGAAAGCACTCCCCATGCCAAGTAATCGAGTGCTATGATATGGTGCCTACGCGGGAACAACTCCAAAACCTTGCTATATCCAGTATCAATAGACACCCACTTTTTGCTACAGTACGTAGTTAGTTCTGTCTCTGGTTTCCATCTGGGGGTCATGATCTTCATGTTTTTTTTGCGGGGACATGGATTTAGCTACTGTGAAACTTGATTGAGATATCGACGACAACAGTGGTCAGGACTGCGGATCACCCCGTTCGGCGTGCGTCCTGGTGGAAGGGGCACATCGTCAACGATCGCGGTTTCAAACCC
>Ga0307508_10000242_pt1 | contig 66203 bp, 73 predicted proteins | sample 9_EM_MG_FD_203089 | JGI IMG/M metagenome (GOLD analysis project Ga0307508, IMG submission 203089) | Populus trichocarpa ectomycorrhiza microbial communities from riparian zone in the Pacific Northwest, United States - 9_EM | ecosystem: Host-associated > Plants > Roots > Unclassified | place... | reverse complement strand
GGGGTAGGTAATGCATGTTTGTCGGAGGGGTGGAAGTGGCGGTGACAGTGGCGTTGACGGGAGGCTCCTCGAGGCCAGCGGGCTGGTAACTATCGCACGGTTCTCGCGCGTTGGATAGAGAATGTACTCATAGGGCGGAAAGTACGACCGCATGGGGTTCTATTTAACATTCTTGCTGATCAACGAGTAGGGAGTTGGTTAAGCAGCGGTGTACGTTGTTTCTTTTGGTGACAGAAGCCACTTTTTCGTTTTACCTATGTAACGGAACTCGCTACCTTTTCGCCAACCACTCCCCAACCACAACAGCTATTGAAAATGGGAAAACGGTCTGTGACTCCTACGGCCATACTGCACCTCTAATGCATATAAAATTTCACTCTCTTTACTCTTATTCATTTCACTCGTCCCAACACATCACCCAGCATCAACAACCAATCCCGACAACACCATGCCCCCAGATCGACCCACAGAAGGGCGCTACTAACCGCCCCAACAGCCGCGCTGCTAATTTTCTACCCGGAGTTTCACATAGATATAGCTACCCGGCTACCGTAGCGGTAGATATCAGCACCGGAACGCTACAGGGACTGGATTCGATATCCACACATGAAACCACTACCCGGACTTGATCAAAAGAAGCTCTGGAACTATAAGTACGATGCGCAAACGATATACATGACAACGGTAAATTGTATCGGAAGCCGAGCCCTACCGAACGAGCGCGAGGCCGCCCCTCATCCCATCCGTTCCTGTCTTGCGATACCTAGTTACCCGACAATCCGAATCACCGTATATCACTCGCTCTGATACCCCGGAATGGGAAACTCGAGTCTTGATTGAGTTGCTCAAGCGTCTTGCCCATGGTGGTATATGTCCATTAACTATACCCCAGTGCACTGGGTATAGCATTGACTGTTCGAACTGAAGTGGCATTGGTTGATCGTGAGAGGGAGGAGGAGAAGGAACTGCCTACAGTGGAGGACTCAGAGTTGTCCAGTATTGTGGATTCGGAGGACGGGCCCTCGCCCTGCCAGAAGATGCCATGCAAACCAATTGACAGTACTGGATGGTGCTGTAGAAGGACGGGTTTTGAGAAAGAGAAGGAGGGTGTGAGTATAATGTCCGGGAGGCGGAGGTCAATATGTTTGTTTTTATTAGTGATGATTCAATTGATGTGATGGAGAATTGTGTCTGAACGTGACCGTCACAGTGATATGGCTGTACAGCTAATCTCTGCGTGATACTTGTATCGCTAAGTCTTGAAAGTAATTTACCACGCATATCTATCACTGGGCCGGACCACACATAGATATCTATCACTGGGCCGGCCTATCTATAGACCGATAATTCTGCCCACTAGGATAGAACAAGCCCCCCTCCACAGATTCAAAACCCCGCGGTAAACACAGCGGCCTTCATAAGGACGAGCCCCTCCCCGCCCTCCTCCAACTCCAGAAGGGCCGGGGAAACAAACAACACCACCCTCTCGGCCCCCCGCTCCTCCATGAGCTCAAGAATATAATCCTCTCTCCTCTTGGGGCCCAGCTCATACGCCCACAGGGAAGACTCGTCGACCACCTCCACTCTCTCTTCCGCCTCCCTCCCTACTCTCTTCAGGTGGCGCTCCTCTTCTCTCTTCTCCACCCTCCTCTTCATCTCTTCCTTCATCCACTGACGATCCCGCATTCTCACTTGGTCTCTGAATGCTGACTGCATTTCCGCAGCCGCCAGCACGCCCTCTCCCGCCCCCGCGAGGCTCATCGCTCCCAGCTTCTCCATCATCTGCGGCTCGAACTGGTCGCTACACCCATCCCAGAACTTCTCCAGAAACACGACGTCGAATCGGCGGATGGAGGCACGCATTGCGAGGTGGATTTTGACCGCCTCGTAGACAATCTCGAAGAGAGCGGCGGTGCAGTCGGTGGATGGGGGCGCTGGAGAGAGGTGTAGGAGGATTTTGGCGTCGAAGTCGGCAACGAGCAACCGCACCCGCTCGTTGCGGGCAGCGAGGTGCCCCCTGTGCGCGACGACTTTGGTCAAAACTCTCTGCCGCCAATGGGAGGCGAACGTGTCGGACTCTGCTCTGGTTATCCGTAACGCACTAACATAAGAAGGGTAGGGGTAGATATGTACCTTGCGCCAACAACAGTGCCTCCCAGTGCTGTAACTCCTCGTTGTTCTCTTCTGTGAGGCCGAAGCAGTACTTGCTGAAGATGTGGTGATTGAGCCAAGTGAAAACGAGCTTTTCGATCACGAAAGTGGCCGGCTGCTCGAAACTGAGCCATACGTGACTGTAGTAGCCGGTGTAGCTCTGGAGGCGTGAAGGAAGGCTATCGGGGTCGATATTGATGTTGGAGTAGTAGTTACTCGCGTAACTACTGATGTGGGATTGGAGGAGGGCCCACTGAGCGGCGATGTAGGCAGCGGGATCTTGGGAGGAGGATGCCATGACTATGCTCGCGGGGATCGTAGGTCGCTGGTAGCTGCCGTGGAGCTTTGGGGCCGTGGGGCCGTAAACTTGGTTGTAGCTGTCGTCTGGAACAGATGGTGGAGGAGGGAAGGAGGGAAGGAGGGAAGGAGGGAAGGAGGGAAGGAAGGAGGGAAGGAAACAGGGTATCTTTCAAGTGAAGGCAGATCGTGTCCCCCTAGGCCAGTCTGCTCAGTCTTTAGGCTTGGACTGGACTTCTCAGTTTGGGGGGAAACTTTCCTGAACGGACTGCAGTGGATGTTTAAATATACAATTGGCACCGTGGCCCAATTAACAACCGCCTTATTCTGTTTGCCCCAGGTTTGCCGCAGAATGCGTACAACATATCTTCTAGCCGTTGGAACAGATCTTTATCTTGCCCAAAAGCGTGAGAACTATTTTCCATCTCGTAGAGCTAAACATTTGATGTCACTCGCTGTTAAGGCAGCTAGGTTTAGGTTCTCTCGCGCACCTAACCATAGCGGCCATTCACCTTGGCCTTTGCAATTCAACCCACCCCATACAAGTGTAACAATATTATTGAGCTGCTAATTTGAATAAATTGCTCTTGTTGAGACTCTCGTTTCCAATCGCCATGAGACCACTTTCAACGTATGTACCACGAAAGGCAAGGAGATCCCTCGACCGCCGGATGCATGTTGGCGTATCCGTGCATGCATGAGAGACTTTTCGAATGTCAAGACAAGACACTACTAGACTCTATATAGAGCGAGAAGACTCCGGAACGGGAGGACACAGGCACCAAAGTCTTGAATCTCTTGTCGCTTTCTCCGGTTCCTCGAGCTTCGATTGAAAACAAATCGTTGGTTGTTTATAAATACCACAGCAAAATAGCCGGCTAGGACTCTACATAGATAACTGACTAGTGCACATGTAGCCACACGTTTCCGCGCCCATAGTATCTACGCAACACGCGAATTGCAGGAGCGTTTCATGATGCGTGGCGGCTTGGCTCAAAAGTTAACCCCTATCACATCTTATTCCTTCCGAAACACGACGACAACACAAAGCGACAGGAAGACAGCAAAACGACAACTACGCCTACGACAGCGAATAATCCATCTTCGTGGGGCTTCCGGATAATCCACACATTTGCACACCCTCCGTTACGACCGGAAACGCAGGATCTTATTACGATGAACGACACCGAGACCGACACCAACGGACGGGAGCTACAACGTGCACACGTTCAGTCCCTCTCCGTGGATGTGTCTCGCACCCGTCCGACGTCCCTCTCGCCGTCACAGCACACCCGCGCAGCCTCAATCGCCACGTCTTCACCTGCCGCAGGGCGGAAACGGCTTTCCCTCTCCTTCCCGGTGCTACCCCCGGGGTTCGCGCCTCCGCCGCGCAACTACTCTCCGGCCACGCCGTCACCCTCGGGACTGGTTACGCCCCCAAACAGCGAGCTTGATCCGGGCAATTCGGCCGCGTTCCTAACCGCTCTCGCTGGCCAGGAGAGGAGGGTCCTCGAACTCAAGGAGGAGCTGGCGAAAGCCGAGACGGAGCTCGGGAAGCTCAAGCGGCAGTGGGCCACTCACGAGGCGAATAAATCACGCTACGAGATCGCGCTTAATTCCGGCTTGACGTCGTCTACGCCGAGGGGTGATGTGCCCGGCTCGTCGTTGGCGTCGCCAACGAGTAGGGAGGAGTTTCAACGACGGCAGAGGGCGACGGCTACGGGACGGAAGGTGCTGCCTAGCCAGCGGCACCAGCGCACACTGTCACTACTGTCGCCGGACAGACAGGAGTTCCGTCAACCGTTTCCGAGACCGAAGGATCTGGACGATGTGGACCTGGGGAAGAGGCGCCCGATAGGTTCGCCGGATATGAAGGAGAAAGAGGTGGCGAGGACACAGTCTCTGGATCTCCCGATGCGGCCGGGGAACCAAGATGTCTTCCTCAAGACCGGCCAACAGATCGCTGCCGATTTCCGCGACAGTCTGTGGACCTTCCTCGAAGACTTGAAGCAAGCCGTCGGCGACGACATCTCTCGCAGCGCGCCACCGCCAGCCCGGCCAACCGCAGTCCGCAAATCCTCCTCCAAGGCCTCCCTCCGAAAGGAAAAGCTCGGAAGCGCAGCGCTGCAGCGTCGTTCTTCCCGCGAAAGCAGCAAGTCCTCCCGCAAGGGGAAGGAACGCGAAGCGCCGCCAGCGGAAGAGTCGCTCATCGATTTCGGCGAAGACGAGCCTTCCTCCTCTTCGGAATCAAATTTCCGCTGGAGCACGGGTAGCACCGATAGCATTATCTCACCACCGTCTCGCGCCTCCACGCCTCGCACCTCTACTAGGTCCGTCTCCACCCCCATCACACCCTTCCCTCCAGACGTTTCCTAGCTAATATAAACCGTAGCTCAACAACATCCCAACACAGATCCATTACCGCCTCCACCGCTTCCACAACCCCACCCATTTGGAACTCTCTCTCCACGAGCCCCTCCCAACTCAAAAAGCACGCCAACGCGCTGCTCACGCAAGTCGAGAAATCGTTCGCGATCCCGCAGGAGGGAGGCGAGGCCACCACGCTGGCGAGAAGCAACAGCACCGGCTACGATCACCACATCAGGCGGCGCGATGGTATCCGCGCACGCGCGGCGAGTAGGGACCGGGACGCCTGACTAGCCCGTGCACTTTTGGGTATGGGTGTGGGGTTGGGGATGGGTGTGATGGTTGGGTTGAGGGTCGGAGGTGTACTCAGTTTCGGTGGAATGCACCATCAGCACTACCAGATGGTGCTGTCTAGGTTTTCTAGGAGGTGATGTTATTTACTTGAAGGCTTTTTACCCCCGCTACTTTCCGTCAGTCTGGATTCCTTTTCTTGCTCATATACCTACCAGTTTTCTTTCTTTCTTTTTTTCCTTGTTACGTTTTTCGGAGTGCTTTCCCTTTCGCCTTTGATCGGTACCACACCTTTTCGACGACAAACGCTTGTATTGTGTAGGTATGTGCCACATTTAGCCAAGTATAGATTGCTACCCAACCTACAAGACGAATGGAATGACAATGAAGGCCCCGGAGCGGGTATAACTTGACGATTTTTAATTCATTCATTAATCGCGTTCGACCTGTACAGGTCATGGTGATGAACAAACTGTCTTGTTCCGGCCACTGTCCGAACATCGGCCTCGGTCAGTTTGCAGGCAGCCCGTTATAGCTCCCCTTTGCCCTCCGCCCAGGCCTGTCCCAAAAGTGATAGAGCACACCAAGGAAATAACAAAGGAAAGACAAAGAAAAGAAACCCTGCCCCACTCCCTACTCCTCTCCCGCAGAGGCCATGAAGCATAGAGTGCGTGGGGAGGGACAGCGGCTGCTCTTAACCCTCGGCGCCCAGCTCCTCTTCCCATTCCCTCCGCTCCCGGATCATGAACCGGTCCTTCCCCTTCTCGGTCTCCTTCCGAACCTCCGCCCACAGAACTTCCTGCTGGGCCTTCCAGTGGTGGCGGCTTTTGAAGCCGTGCTCCCCCGTCTGCGTCCTGTACGGGCGCCACCAGCACTTGGCCGTGGGCTGGCTCCTCGCCCACTTCAGGTACTGGCAGTGACCCGCCGCTGCTTGTTCGGCAGCCTCCCGGCCTCTTGCCCAGCGTCGGGCTTCGGCACACTTTTTCTCCGAAATCCCCCGCTTGAGATGTGCGAGCGAGCTGGGGAGGGGCATCTGCCGCTACACCGCGGGCGGCTGGCTCTTCCGTCGCAAGGTTGGCCCACTCATCGACCTTCTCGTGTCCCGGGACGCCCTTGTGTATGACTTGACGATTGCCTGGATACATATATATATGGGCGTGATTGGGGATGACGTGACACCACGTGAAGGACCCCAGAATTGCGATTGCAAAATGAAAGCAAGCTGAAATTCCGTGGCATACCTTGGAATAACAAGACAATCATCGAAAATATCGTGAAACTGTAGCAGAGGCAGAAGCAGAGAACAGAAAATCCGAATACTCCAATCCGAACCAATCCCACCCCAAAGGGGAAACCCCCTGATCAAACCACGCTATGATGCAAAGCAAAGAAAGCACACGTAAAAACAACCCGCACATAACACATCGCCTCACCATCCTGTTCCCAGTCCCACCACACCTTTTCCCTTTCCCTTTCCCTTTCCCTTCCCCCCTTCAAGTACACACCTCAATCTCTCCTCCGCGCTCTCTGCACTGGCTCCCTCTCGCCTTACTGCACCAAATAAGACACTCCAGTTTCCACTGCTCCTCCTTGGCTCCATAGTGGCCGGTTTGACAAGCAGGCTGTTATGCGTAGTAGTCGTACTGCTTTTGCCATTGGAGTGGGTGAGGGAGACGCCCGTGGCGGTTTGTGGCGCAATCGGGAAGTATGCGCCTTCTCCTGACCCAGAGGAGGAGGTGGAATATTTTGAAGCGGGGGGGACGTCGGAGCCTGTAGGGAGGAGGGTCTTTAGGTGGAGATGCGGAGCTGGTATTGCCCTCACGCCGCCACCACCGCCGCCGCCGGAGAGGAGAATCTGACTCGACGATGAGAGGCGTCGGCGTAGTGTTGGGTATGTTGTATTTGCGGGGATCGTATTCGCGGTGGTCGCAGGCCGTCTGCCGCTGCCAAAGCAGATATTCAACTCTGCTGCTTTCCCTACCAGCAGCGTGTGGAGCTTCGGGAAATGATTTCTACTCGCACTCGTCTCCGGGCTCAGTCGCTCCTGCGGCGGTAGCATCTCGTCGATCGCCAGAAGCGTCGAAATGATGGATGTGAGCACCGTGTGGGTTTCCTCTGCCACTTCAGCAAGCGCGTCGACGTTCTTGAGCGCCGTGGTTTCGGTGGCGAGCCGGTCGGTACGGGATTTGGTGGTGCGCAAGACGTGCGATACCAGCGCATCGGTTGAGAGAACGCGTGATTGGAGGGATGTTTGGGTCGAGGTAAGGGAGTCGACGGAGGACTGGAGGGTGAAGCGGTAGGTGCCGCAGAGGGCGCTGACACTGGTAAGGGCGGTATTGACTGGGGAAGTTTGTCAGTCGCGGAGAGCTCGGATATAAGAGGATACACTACCCTCGGGTTCAACAGCCTTTAAAATCCCGTCCCACGAGAAATCTTCGACGCTTGGTAGTGGCGTATCCATTTCATCCTATCCGAATGTTCTTTCAGCATCCCCGCCGCCCACCCACACTGCTCCACCACCGGTCTCACACCTCGTCAAAAAGCTCATCCAGCACGTCCTCTCTCGGTGGTGAATAACTCTTCACGACAACGGGTTGGTCCCACTCGGAGCGAGTATGTCTATGGCCGTACCGATGTCGATTCTGCGTATTAACCGTGACAGACGCGCTCCTATGATGCTGCGGTGTTGGCACAAGCGATAGCAGCACGGAAGTGGGCAGCGAGTGGCGACGGCTGAGACGGAGGAGCGCGGTGTGGGCGGTTGAAACTTCTTCCTGGTCGGAGCTGGAGCTGGTATTGGTAGAGGGCATGGTTATAGGAGGGGAAGTTCAAGAGGGCTGGCAAATGGGAGCGAGGAGCCCTCTCGAGCTAGTTTATAAATGCTCACTCTATGAGACTCCAGACGGATGTTCGGTGTGCGGGGGAGGTGTGGGATCGAGCTCGGAGCTGTTGTGTTTGGTGCTCGCTGTGGAAGGTGGTGATACGAAGGTATGTAGGCAAGGTATGCTATGCTATGTGGGTTGACGTGGCATGCATACAACGCGATTTGTGGAGAGCAGCAGCTCGAACAAGCTGTGGTCTGTGCGCTTAGCTCTGGTGGGCTTTGGTATGTATACAAAGTATGATGTATCTACATACTGGATATCTAGGTGGTATGCACTTATGAATCTATGGAATTCGATGCATGCGAGATCAACAACCCATATCCTAATCTGAGGATTTCCTTCCGAGATGCGATTACTACTTTGTCACACACTACTTTTTTTTCATCATTAATCGCATGCGACCTATCTAGATTATGGCGATAGATGATACTCTACATCTGCACACCGTCCCACTTGTCTGACCCTGGCCTCGATTAACCCGCAGGTGGCTGTGGTTCCCCCTTGCCCACTCATCATGCAGGTGCCACTACGGGGTTATGCTGTATGTATGAATGATGGCTAATGACTCACGAGTGAAACGAACACAGACGAAACACAACCTCATCATGACTCTGTACACTGGTATTGTGAAAGTAGGAACCAAAAGGAAACCGAAAAAGAGAAGATGGAACGGCAGGACGAAACAAAGCATACAATACAGAGGAAGGAACAAGAAAAGCATGAGAGGAAAAACCATCGAACCGCCAGTCCTCACGGACATCATCGACCAATCCCAGGAAGTCTTCTTCTCTGAGATCTCCAGAGAAAAAAGAACCTGTAGTGCCGACGCCAGGATTTTGGAAAAATCCACTATGCAACCAACGACGACAACTCCTTCCCAAGCCATAAACTCCAATGGTGTGATGCGCACGCAAAAACATACAAGCATTCCCGTCGATCGAAAAAGCACCGAAACGGTCGAAACCCCACAACTTTCTCGCATTAGCATAGCTCAATTCGATCAATAGAGAAATAAAAGGAAGCGCGCTCACCTACATCCGCCGGGTGTTAGCCGACAAACAAGAAAATGGATCCGGTGCAGTGAGGAACTAGAGCAAGGGTACGACAGTATAAACTCTCCGTGGCTTAAAATGAACCCAAACACCCATATCATAGCATGATCGTCGCTATCCCAAACTCGCTAAGCAGAGATGTTTTCGGGGATTTCGTTCGGCATTTTCTCAACAGCCACCCACTGCCAGGTCAGGTATTTCCAGTTCATGTCGGGACGCCAGAATAGTCCCATTCCAAGTCCTTCGTCAATCTTGGCCACCAGCGCTCCGGTGTGGATCATCCTATGCTGAAACACGACAATGCCGACCCTGCTATGCAGAAGAGCCATCGCGCACATGACACAGGGCTCATGAGTAAGATATACGTGCATGTTGTGACAGAGGTAGCTGGTGTTGTCTGCAGCCCCGCGGGAATCGTCGTCGTTACCTCCGTTACGGTGTTGACCTTCCAAGGTTTCCATCGAATTGGAGTTGAGATAAAGCCACTCGGTCCCGGTCAGGGCGGTGATTGGGTTGCTTGGCGACACAACCTCTCCCCTCTTGAGCCGTTTCTGAGCCACCATCTCCACAAGCCTCTGCACTGCATGCGAGAGCGGGTTGCACCAGCCCTTGTCGTTGGAGCGGAGCCTGCCATCGCCGGCAGCAGCGATAACATCGCCGGTTCCCGGGTCAACGACCACGCCACCGCACGGGTGCCCGACTCCAGCCTCTCCAACTTCCTGAGCAACCTTGCGAGCCAACGCCATGTACTCATCCGCGCGAGTCAGCTTAGCAACTGTGGTTTCGACCATGGCCGGATGGGGACCGAATGGGTTTCCCCTCTTGTAGACAGTAGGCCAGTACTTCTTGCTCCATTCGGCGCTCTGCTCCGGGGAAGTCGGCAAGTTGGCAGGCACCGTGATGACGGAAACGGTGGGCTTCAGAGTAATCGCGCGACCGTGCTTACGCTGGAACGGCGACGTCTTCGCAACAATCTCAACAATCTGCTGGATTGAAGCCTTGTCGGTCTGGCAGATGAGGATGTAGAGTAGTGACTGCTCGGGCGGAAATCCCGTCGGCGGTAAATTCGCGATTACATGAAGGGGCAAGTAGAGGGGCTTTGAAAGGCGACGAAGGTGCTGAAGCTCGTTTCCCGGGATGATTTCGCGAAGGGCGAGGAGGACCTCATTCGCCGTCTTCGAGGGAATGGGGAGGATGTAGCAATTGACTTGTGTCGCAATGAGTTAGCTTCATAGACCAAACAATCGTCGGGGTGCATCGGGAATGTTGGGGTCTGACGCACTCGTCTGGAGGCCGGAGCGGATTTCGGCGCGCGTCTTGAGAGCGACCAGCGCACCTCTCGGGTGTGCAGGCATTTTTTGGGCAGCTGCTTTGGTCTTCTTGCGAGGGAAGCCCGGTGGCAGAGCTGGCTCGATGTAACGTTTGACGGCGCCGGATGGCATTGCAATGTTGGGGGTAGGGATTGTTGGTGGGGGTGGCTGATGGCGCTGTGGCTGTGGGATGTCTAGTGATTAGCGAATGAGAGAGTGTGCAACGACCGAAGAAGTTGTAATGAATGTTTGTCGATCTAAACAAGATGTGAGTGGGTCACTGGAGATAGATGGTATAGGGGATTAGGAATGTGCTCACCGGAGGCGATGGGTGGAGGATTGTTGAGGGAAGAGAGGAGGGTCAAGAGATTCCAACTCGCTGCTGCTGCTACGACTACCCTGGAAACTCAACAACGACTCCTCTCAACACTGCAACGAAGGAGCGTTGAGACTAACGGTGTTGCTGGAGTAGGAAAGCTGTGGGCGGTGTTGAGGATGGAGTGGGCGAAAGAAAGGAAGGAAGAGGAGAGTGCGGGAGAGGAGCTAGTGAGAGTGTGTGAAGGTGCAAAGTCTGGGAGGTGTGGAAGAAAGAAGAAAGGGAAGAAGCAGGGAGCTTGGACTGTTTGGTTTGCCAACTCACTAGAATCAGGTAGCTTTCATAGAAAGATAGAGAGGTAGACATCCAAACCATCAGAAACAGATACATCCCGGGAAGACGGGCTACTACATCACACGTTTGAGGGTCCTGTGGGTTGTAATCCAGCATAAAGATCGGAAACAGCTATTGAAGCGAGCAAACATAAACGCCGATTTCATCCGAACCAGGATACAGCTTCACCAGACCATCCAAACAAACGCCGTAACTCCAGCAGACTGACAACGCTCAAATTCATCTATACTTAAAGTCTCTCGGAAAATCCCGACTCCTCCAGATCCTGTGACGGAGGTGTATCGTCTCCCAGCTGCTCCTTTCTATCTCCCCCGAACTTCTCCAACAGCTTTCCGAACGCCTTAGGATTTTTCTTCGGTCCTGCGGTAGTCTTGAACTGATATCCTCTTAATCTGCCTTTCGTTAGCGATCATTTGACTTTATAATCTTGCACAAGAAGGGAAGAACTCACCTCGGTCCGCCACCCGTCTGTTTCGGCATCTCGCCTTCGTACGCCACGGTAAATGTCCGACAATCTTCTTCAAACGTGCCATTCGCAATACTCTTCCTGACGGCATTAAAAAACAGCTCCACCACGTGTAGATTGTGAAGCTGCAACAGCACCCATGCCGTCATCTCCTTCGCCGCCAGCAGATGGCACACATACGCTCTATGATGCCGTCTACAAGCATAGCAATTACATCCTTCAACCAACGGCCTCGTGTCCACCTTCATTACCTCTGACGTAGCCCACATATCGTTCGCCAGTGGCTTCCTCTGGCCCCCCTCTCCGACCTCCGTCTTTCCCGGAAACTCAAACTCTAGCGAGATACCCGCATCCGTGGCCTCGGTCGGGAAAACAAGCGTGAATACATCGACACCCCTAGCTACAGCTTGCAGAAGGCTATGCGGCGTCGCTGGATCATCTAGCGCTAGTCTCGGCAGGCTCTCGAGCTCGCTGGGCATATCCGGTATGAGATCCGAGTCGTAGAACGCTAGACCCGCAAGACGAGTGCTCATATCCTCGGCGATGGATTGAACATACAGTCGCTGTTGTTCTATCTCGACTGGAAGAATCGGCGCAAATACCGGTGTTCCACTGCCCTCCGTTATGCGGAGTAGGGTCTCGAGCCAGAGCTCGGTGCGGTCTATCATCTTCGGTATGCGGTTCTTTCCTGCCTTCTCCGCGGGTATATCTACCATCCCGATCACAGCATCCGGTTGGAGATGGGATAGAGAGGAGATGAAGTCATTAACCTCTAGCTCGCGGAAACCAACAGATGTGAGCATTGATATCGAATGGTCGGTATTCGTAGCTGGTGCAGCAACGGGTGGACATCTACGCGCGGCGAGAACCAGCAGTGAGGAGGATGGGTGACTCGTGAATGCGCGCAGAGGTCCGGATAACTGAAAAGCGGGAGATCCGGGAATGCCCTTTTCTACGACTGTCCTCGGGCACTCATTCGTCAGACCTCAGGCCCCGCTATCATGTAGGAAAGAAAACACACAATCCTCCAAAGCAGCATAAACTCCCTTGACATTCGTATGGTCACGTAAATTATCGTGCGAAAGATGTGGCACCACACCGCGCGACGTAGGCGCAAGAAACGCCGGGGTGTCGATCTGGACGTTCCTCGCCACGAGTCTTCCCAGGCGCGCGCCATGGGTTGTGGCCGCGGCTGTTGTAGGAAGCAGACGGAATGAAAACATCTCTGGATTTGCGAGCTCGTATTCTGGCGGCGAAGCGGATTGGGATTCCATCATCGGTCCTTAAGCTTTCGAAGGGCGCGTGGCTAATCACTCGCAACGCGGGGAAGCACTAGGCGTTTTACTAGTAGTTACCTAGGTACTTCTGCCTTGTATGTAGGTAACTTGGGATGATAGCCGGGTAAACCAATCACTTGTGCGGACGTCGCACCCCTTGTCACTTGTCTTGTCCCCCACCAACTACCAGCGCAATCGCCAATTTACGAGGCTCCTGCGTCAAGACACCGCCCGCGCAATCACCCGTTCCCAAACAGATCACGAAACAAAAAAAAGGCCGTTAGGATGGCAATCCTTGGCTGGGCCGCCTTTGGTAGCACTGCCCTAGTCTTATCTACTCGCATCCTATCTAACGACCGATTACAACAGGTGCCGCTGTTCGCATGTGGCAACTCGGAATCGAGATGCGCCCTCTCCTCCACAAGTCCACGGCAATTGGTTACCCGATCTTCGCCAGTATTGGCGGTGCTTTCGGCTATTACCTCGAGGGAGTTGAGGACCGTCAGAAGAAGCTGCTCGAGGACCGGAAGGCTAGGCTGCTGGCTAAGCGGGCACGTCATGCCGCACGGGACGAGACTGAGACTGGGGACAGCGTGATCGCATTTTAAGTGGGAATGTTGGGAAGAAGGGTTGCACATTTGCTTTTGGGGCTTTCTTCAAGTTGGCACTTGGGAATCGGTGACTAGAAAGGACAATCCAATATCCTGGATGCTGTTTCCTCTCTATGGTCTACTGAACTTATTCGCTATCCCCACATCATCTGGTATTCTTCGCCCTTTGCAGCTAAAAAAAAATCAAGCTTACAGTAGGGGGTTAAGTTCGTCGGGTATCAAACATTGCCTCCTCAAACGACCCAAGCCCACCCAAACCACCGCTTGCTTAAAACGCAATCTTCCAGTCCTGGGTGATGGGAATCCTGGGATCTCTAACGATCGCCATATTAACCTTACCATCTTTGCTCTTCTTCACGGTGATATCCACTTCCCAGGTCTCGCCGTCCACTTCCACTTTGGCGGTCTGTTTCTCCAGCCATTCATCGTTGACACCCACGATCATAACCTTCTCTACCCTGACATCCTTCATGGTCCTCTCGAATGCCGCAGCCTTGGATGGACTAGTGTGAAGGTTGCCGCACGCCAGAGATTTCCGGTTGAAGATAAAAGAGCGGTGTATATAGGCACCGTCTCTGTCCGCAAACGTCTCACCATCATCGACATAAAGAATACCGTCGGCGACACCCTATTCAGCTAGTTAGTGTGGTTTTCATGCATATTAATATCCAAACCTACTTGGAGATTGAGGTTGATCACGAGCGTGTAAGGATCGAATTTCATTAAACTAGAGCTCCGTCTGTGCCTATCCTTCCTCGGGATGATGTGTCCACCTCGCATCAAAAGCGGGATGGTGTCAAGCGGCGCGGGCACAGCCTTGTAGCCTTTGCCCTGATATAGGGTGTGGCTGAAATAATCATAATATGGCTCATCGTCGGGAAGGTAGATGTCGACGGACTGTGCACCTTCGTTGACAACCGGCTTTGCGAGAAGACCCGAATCACCGAGGAAAAACTGGTCATCGATTGTGAAACCGGCTTCATCATCGGGAAACATGACGAAGTGGGGTCGGATGACTGGCATTCCCTCGAAACTGGCACGGTGGAAGGCGGTGTACCAAACGGGCAGCAAAGAGTACCTCAGCTGAATGGCCGAGCGGACAATGGAGCGATAGGGCTCCTCTATGAGGTAGGGTTCCCTACGCTTGGCGTCGATGTGGGCATGTCCACGGAAGAACGGGTAGAATGCTCCTGATTGGTACCATCTGGTGAACAGTTCCTTTGACGGGTTACCGAAGAAGCCACCGACATCCGCTCCAGCAAAGGGCATGCCAGAGATACCCTGGTTTAGGATCATGGGGAAAGCCTGAGCAAGGTGGCTCCAGTCGGCTAAGTTGTCACCGGTCCACATGGCAGCAGTCCTCTGACTTCCGGCGAAGAAACTGCGAGTAAGAACAAATGGTCTCTTCTCGTTTCCTTTGCCCTCCCTCTCAACCATTCCCTCGTAGGTGGCATTGTGATAAAGCATTCCGTAAAGATTATGGACATCGCGGTGCTCCCAGTTCTCGTGGTGGAGGCTGTCCTTTGGCATAGTGGTTTCAGGTCCGTTGAAAACCGAAGGCTCGTTCATGTCGTTCCATATGTGCATGTTCTTGGTGGAGTAAGGGAACACCTTGAGGTTGAAGAGATTCTTCCACCAATTGACAGCCGCCGGGTTGAAGCCATCGATCCAGTGGGAAGATCCAGGCCAGCACCATCCGTCGTAGGATTTATCACCATTCTTATCCTTAACAGCCAGCCCCTTCTCGTTCATCTGTTTACTGACTTCGTACCCCTTCTCGTTCTTGATGTGAGGATCGATGATAGCGACAAGCTTCCGGCCCCTCTTAGCAAGCTGGTCCTGCATTGAAACAGGGTCGCTGAAGGTCAGGGGATCCCAAGTGAAGTACTTCTTTCCGTCGGTATACTCAATATCCAGCCAAATGACATCATACGGAATATCGAACTTATCGAACTTCCGATCTACGTCCCTGACATCGTCCTGCGAGACATAATTCCATCTGCACTGGTGGTAGGCGAGAGAAAACGCTGGTGGAAGGGTGGTGTATCCAGTGAGAGCACCGTACTGCCCGTACAGATATCCGGCGGTCGGGCCAGGCAAGACGAACACATCGAGGAGGCCACTTTCAGAGAACCAATGAGTGTGGGTGCTGCGCTTCTCCGTGGTCAATGCGTTGGGATTTTGTTGGCTTTTGATGATATCAACCCAAGTTTCCGCAGCGTTTAGCCAGAACACACCGACCGCGGAGTCCTTTTTCTGCGCCTGCATAAAAGGAATGGCTCCGTAGAGGGTCATCGGTGAATTGGTCTCGTACTCGAAGACGTCTGCGTTGTACAGCCGGTATGGCTCATCGTAATTGCCTTCACCGCCGCGGGTCTCCTTGAGAGTGAGACTGGAGGCATGCTCGGGAATGCCGTAAACGTGCTCGTAGCCAGGGAACGTAATGTCCAAACCAACGGATTCAGGACCTATAGGCATGTCAGTAGGCGGCAATGTAGCGAACAAGAATGTGCCACCAACCTCGGGGCTTTGAGTCAGTGTTACCACCAAAAGTCTCATCCCACCAGGTGCTCTCGTCCTCTCCGGTCTCCCCTTCTGTCTTCTCCCTCTGGGGTCTCCAGTGCTCAACATTCATGAGATTGCGCCCATTGAGCACAACGTAGGGCTCGCCATTCCTCAAGAAGGTAAGCTTAAACGGCTTATGTTCAATGACCGCCCGAAAATCGCCAAAACCATAGGTAACCATGGTCTCTGCTCCCTTCGTATCAAGCTCGGCCTTAGCAAATACATTTTTCCCGCCGACCAGCACCCATTTCTCGGCCTCATTGTAACGTTCCTTCCTCGCCTTACTTCCACCCCTCAGCTCAATTGCCCCTCTCCGACGCTTCGCCTCATCGACTGAGACACGTGCAACGCCGTCTTCCAAGAAGGAGATTTTAAGCGGCAATTCGACCCTCCTGCCACCCTTCTCTTCCACAGACTTCCACAGCGTTCCCGTCAACACGCCATCAGCGAGCTTGACACTATTTGCCTCGAGCTCGTATGGCGACGTCCAAGATGGGCCCGCGGCGGATGCTGCGTCTGCGAGCGCGCGGTTTCGACGGCAGAAGCCGGACTGTGAACACGTCTTGAAGTCGGCATGCTTTACTGCGGTCGTGAGTTCGAGGACTGAAAGTAGCAACGTCAGAAGGGTGGCTCGGCGCCGCATTGGAGCTATGGACTATCCCAGAATTTCGGGTATTTCTAGGACGATGGAGAGATCGAAAAGACGCGACAGTGTGAGTAGAGGTGATCGAGCTGCTTCAAAATTGGGGAAGTTCGTTGGTGGTAACGAAGATGTCAAAAGATGTTCAGTCGTTGTGTTGGACCGAAGAATGCGCCTGAACAGACAGCTCTTCTCTTGCAGCAAGGTGTTCAGATGCTCCCCGACAGCCTCGGGTTTAGCCGCCGTCCTATCCTCCGCTAGCCGCAAAGGTCGAAAGCCCCTGCAGAAGACCGACGCTGCCTACATACCTACCTAATGTAGCATCATACTTGCCTACCCTTGTGAAAAAGGAGGTCTTTTTTAATGTGATAAATAAAGTAGTTACCTATTGCGGAATAATTTCTTTGGTTGAGCGTCCTCGCAGCATTTTCCGACAGACAAGTCGCGATCTGCAAGTCCACATCTTAAATAATCCCGAAAAAATCAGCATTACTTTACAAATATACCTTTAAATGAAGTTACTCGTACTCGGGGCGCATCTCTGTCTCTGGGTACAACACTTTCGGCATGGTGCTGCATGATACGATTGGTTTGAAATCCACATGTTGCGAGTGCTTTCAACGATGAAGAAGGCCGAGCCGTTTTCTTGGCGTTTACGACCATTTCTAGCAGTTGATCGTAAAGCCGTGAGAAGTATGTATACTGCCATTTGGCGGTTGGGACTTCCTGCCCGTGGGACCGTGCGGGCCACCCGCCTGTGGTTGGCGCTGAATTGTATTCTCACCATCGATTATGACTTATAAACATGGGCAGAATCCGAACTCTCTGAATATTGAGTTTCAGCTTAAGTGCTTCTCACTTTTATGAAATATAATTGCCAGTTTCTAGGAAAATATGTCCTCACAGGTGCTGTGAATAGCGAGTTGTAGTCGACGTGTAGAAACACTTCTTTTGACCTCATAATTTCGTGATGAATCATAGTACTCTACCTACCTACTCTGCACATCACGATCCCGCCCGCGATGCTCGGATTAGTTATAGAGATCCTAGCCTCGATGAACCAGATACGGTCTTCGCTCCCCGGTGGTCAAAAACGCTGTGAAAACGGTGTAGCATCGTCGAGGAAATGTGTGACTATCTCCAGACAATTCTTTGTATTTGTTTCACGGCATGTCTGCACTTGGAAGAACAGATGAGCTACTTCTTCGGCTTCCCATATCAAAAGGTCTATATATACTACACACTGGGAGCATTGTTTTTACACCGAAAAAGGTGTCACATTTCCACCCGCTTGTAAAATTCCCGACCATCCCGATGTGGTATTTACTTTTGCTACGTTTTGCAGCGCGAAATAGTACGACTACATATACTGTAGAATTACTATAAAAAAGGCTTTTTTACAAGGGTAGATACATTGTATCTAGTTAGGGTTGCTTACCCGGAGAAGCAGAGTAGTTATGCTGTGTCTGAAGGTGGGGCACTTTTGTTGCTTCTCCTCTGGATTGATAAGTCATTCGTTTCTTGCGTATGATGCGACCCTTCAAAACCCAACAATCATAAATCTCTTTCACCAAAACTTTTCACAACCAGAATACGAGAAACAAGACACAATACCTTTAAAATGCCGATGGATGATGTGAGGCACATAGTACTGGTGTGTTCGCTCCATTTGGCTATCCCAAACCTATACCATACAGTCACTCACAGCTTACAGGTTCTCTCCGGTAAAGGCGGTGTTGGAAAATCCTCAATAGCGGTCCAACTCGCTCTCTCCCTCGCACGAGCCGGCCACAAAGTCGGAGTTCTCGACGTCGACCTGACGGGTCCCAACATCCCACGGATGTTCAACGTCGAGAGTGAGAAGGTTACTCAAGGTGCATGTGGTTGGATCCCAGTCTCTATCGGAGGAATGACCGAGGAGATGAAAGGCTCAATATGCTGTATGAGTCTGGGATTTCTACTGCGCGATCGCGGCGATAGTGTTGTCTGGAGGGGCCCCAAGAAAACCGCTATGGTCAGGCAGTTTATGACGGATGTTATATGGGGTGATCTAGACTATCTTCTAATTGATACGCCGCCTGGTAAGTCCTTTCCAGAAGTAGTGAGAAGATTGGGTTAACAAATGAGAAAGGCACCAGCGACGAGCACATTTCCCTAGCGGAGCAAATGCGCACCGTCAACCCCGATGGTGCCGTCATTGTCACCACGCCACAGGCCATAGCCACCGCGGACGTACGCAAGGAAATCAACTTTTGCAAGAAAGTGGGACTTGAAATTCTAGGCGTGGTTGAGAACATGAGTGGATTTGTATGTCCACATTGCAGCGAGTGTACAAACGTGTTCTCCTCCGGCGGAGGGAAGACAATGGCGGAGCAATTCTCAGTAGAGTTCTTCGGCGCCGTGCCAATCGATCCGTCGTTCAACCTCATGATCGAGAGCCAGTCATTGGAAGAAGGGATGAAGACGCCACTGGTGGAGCAGTATGGAAAGTCAAAGTTGTGTCCGATTTTCAAGGAGATCGCGGATAGGCTTGTAGCGAAGGTCAACTCGTAGTCTAGTCACAGAGGGCGGATTCAGGTAAGAGGGGCATGAGCTAGGGCTTACGGTGTTTGAAATTTGGTTAATTCTCACAATATGTACTACGGAGAAATGGAGATGCATCTTACATACAACTTAAGTATTCTGCCATGTACACTAGATAGGCTGAATGTGAGTATGAGTAAGCAAAAAAAAACGTAGATAAGTATGCAGCCCAAGCTTCCCCACTATTACTCCACCTGCCATACCATCCTTGCTTCCGTCATACCCACGATGCCGCCTATGAAAAACTTCCTTCAATCGTTCCTCCGCACCAGCCGTGCTGCCCTCCTCGCAGCAACTAAAACTACCAACCCTCTCCCCATCGTAATAGGCAATGAATCCGCCGGTTAGCCAACCCTCCCGCGTCCCAGAACACCTACTAAATTTTCATGCAGACTTGGACTCCTTCGCTTCATCACTCCTCTACGCCTATCTCTCATCTACCCGTCCTCGGCCCATCCCATTCCTTGCAATCCCTCGCGTCGATCTCTCCCTCCGGCCCGAATTTTTACATCTCTTTCATGAGCTCTCCCTGTCTCCTTCGGATATCCTCTGTGCGGACGACACTCCTAGTTTCCATTCCGTCGCCACCACATCTCTCCACCTGCATCTCGTCGACCACAATGTCCCGACTCTCCCGCTCCCTGGCGCACAAGTCGTTGGAATTATCGACCACCACGCTGATGAGGGCCTTTTCCCCTCGGCGTCTCCGCGGGTGGTTGAGCAATGCGGGTCCTGCTCTTCCCTCGTGATCCGCACATTCCTTGCGCAGTCTCAACTGCGCGATGCGGAGGAGCAGTCCCAGATTGCCCGCTTGGCCCTTGCCGCTATACTGATTGATACAGCCGATATGACCCAGAAGGTTACCGAGATCGACAAGGCCGTGGTGCTGACGCTGCTGAGAATGCTACCAAAGGACTGGGATAGGAAAGGATTCTATCAGGGTGTGGCGCAGGCGAAAAGGGATGTAGGAAGCCTACCGTTAAGGGATTTGCTCAGGAAAGACTATAAAGAGTGGACCGAAAGGAGTGGATGCAAGATCGGCATCGCGAGCGTTGTCAAAAGCCTGGGATGGATGTGTTCTCGAGAGGAGGATAACACCTCATTCATGAACTGCCTTAAGTCATATGCTGAAGAGAGAGGGCTGGATGTACTAGGTGTTATGACAACGGATGGGGAGGGTGATGAATTCCACAGGGAACTGCTAATCTGGGGGATGAGTGATGACGGGAAAGAATGTGTGCGGCGATTTGAGAAAGGCGCGGATGAGGCGGGGTTGAGATTGGTGGCATGGGGGGATGGCGAGTTGGATTTGGCGGCTGAGCGTAGGGCGTGGGTGCAAGGAAATCTGGCTATGAGCCGGAAACAGGTTGCACCTTTCATGAGGGGGTGTGCAAGAGGGAAGAGTGATACGGGCGACACACGAGCGAATATTTGAGGCAGTAGGCCGAGGTGCAGCTGGAGAAGAGCATGGGCAATTATTTTAGATCACTCGGGTATGTTGAACTCATTTGGCTGCCGGCCTGACGGTGAACACTGCAACAGATGTATGTATGAATCTGCAGTAATACGAGTGCATCCAAGCCGCCAGAACCTGTTCAAATGCCACCAAGCACATGACCAGACAATCTCTCCCCCCGGTCTAATGTAAAAAAAAGCAAAACAAAACCGTAAACGTCGTCGCATTAAGGGTGAAAAGTTGTGGAAAGTAGTAGAAAGTACAGAAAATACGGGTTCCCTTCCATTTACCACCCCAAGAGTCAGCAGTCAAGCCTGCAGTTAACATTTGTCAGGCCATACGCCGCCGTAATCGAAGGAGTTATTGAAGGATGGATGTTTGATTTGCGAAAAGTGCTATCCAAAAACAAGCCGGACGTGGGGGGGAACGGTGTGGAAAGAAATGCTACGCTTAGTGCCCGAACACAGTATAGCTAAAAGAGGGTGGGCTTGCTGGGAGGGTCAACTCTCATTGCCTATCTAGTATATTAATATGGCGTCTGAAAAGCGGGTCACTGGTGGGGAACTGACTCTTCCTGTTCATCGCATCCTTTTCGAACGCCCACGCGTTGCTGGGGGTAACACTGCTGTTACCAACAAACTTCGGGCCCGCACTCCTAGAAGATCCCCACACTCGGCGCCCACCTTTGCGGAGGGGGCTGCTCATCGGCTTGGGGCTGGGCGAGTCCGTTGAAAATGTGGGCATCCCGGACATTCCCAAGGCAGAGTTTCCCAAGGTAGAGTTGCCCAGGACCGATTTGCGCGTCAAGTTCGGCGACGTATTGGTGGGGATCGGCGTGGCATTGCGCGAGGCAGGGTTCTTGGAGTAACGAGGGAGCGTCGCAAATTTCTCTGGAGATGTGGCAGCGGCGCTGAGTGGCGTGTCAGGATTCAAGCCGAGCAGTTTGCGCTGGCCAGGCGTCATCGAGATGTCGGTGAACTCATCGGGTGGCATCAGCAGCTTCTTGAGCATGGTGTAGCTGTTCCAGAGGAAGAGGAGGCGCAAGCCCCAGAGAGCGTACGCTGCGTAGAGGAGTACAGTCGCAGGGAAGATGGGGGCCAAGGAGCTCGTCGACTCACTGCAATGAATTAGTTACTGCTCGATGAGACACGCATTTCGGTGAGGCGGGCGCACTTGGTGAGCAGAAATTTTGGAGCCACAAACGAGGCGACAAAGGCAGTCAGATTGTAGGTGACGACCATGAAGCTAGCATCGGTGAAGGTGTTTTCGGCGATCCTCTTGGTGACCTCATCTAGTTCGGGGTGTCTCCAGGTACCAGTGGGGGTGATCGGTGTGGAAGGTGCAGAAGTGAATCTCGGTGTTGTCGGCGTCGTGGGAGCGTGTAAAGCCATTGCTTTGCGAGGTAAAGCGCGTTTGTATGCAGGTTGGTAGCGGAAATGTTGAGAAGTAGTAGTGGTGGAAGTAGGTAGTAGATGTTGGGGACGAAGTTAGGTTGTAGCAGTTCATCAGGAGGGAATTTGTTTTGGTGGGAGCCCTGTCGTGCCTTGGCTTGGCCGTTGCGAGGACGACCGACAATGCTTATCTATCATCCGGCTTGGCAGATGCTCGTTAACCGCCACTAAAAAATGCCCTGTGCCCACCCTCCCGCTTAACAAGCCTGTTCATGGCACCGTAGACGCCGGCTAATTGCCTAGAGTAGTGATCCCCTTGATTAGCGGGTGATGAGGTAGTGGCAGGTGGCATGCAGAAGGTGGGAGCAACGAGGCCAACGCAACTTCCAGCAGATTCACCACCATAAGAGGGATCTCAGCTTTCTTCTCTTCGCAGAAACAACCACACAAACAAAAAACTCTACAATCATGATCGACGGGTTTGAGCTCGCACTCGAATTCAATGCCGCCTCCTACACGTTGATCGCTCTACTCGTGGCCGTCGTCGTGCTTCCCCTCATGCTCGTGAAGGATCCAGACATCCACCCTTACGCATTGTGTCGACAGTCCACGGTCGCCCCGTTCGTACCATTCTTTCTTATTTTTGATCGAGAATTGTTCTAATTACCTCGTTTCAGTGTTCGAAACCCCAAGGAGTCCGCTATCCATCGGTCTCTACACACTCCTCTCGGCTACCCTCTCGTCTCAGGGCTTGGACTTCCAAGCCCTGAGAAGTACTCGCCGCGTAGCGGTGATATTCGCGATATCTGGAAGCTTGCGGTCGAGAAGGGCAAGGGAAAGTTACTGGCGGTCAAAGGCATCACTATCGAGGAACATGACATCAGTGAGCTCCTCGGCGCTACTCCCTGGCAAATGTTTCAGAACTAAGGTCAGGCCAAGATGATCTTACGAAGGAAATACACTCGCTCGGTTCATACCTGTCGCAAATCGCCGCGAAGAGGGTCGCGATCCATCTTCCAAATGATACCGAGAATCTTGTGGCTACTTTTGGTATGTGGATAGATTTTCCAGCCTCGCCTGGACAGAATATTGACTGAACCCATTAGCCTGTGCATTCTACAATATTCCCCTAGTCATTCTTCCGTTCGAACCGCAGCCAAAGAATGCTCCGAAAATTAGTGAATTATTGAATCGCGCCTCTCCAGATGTCTTGATCGCGCAAGGCGGACAGCTGCCGCTCGAAGAGTTCAAGGGAGCTGGATTGAAGCAAATCATCTTGGTCGTCGAGAAGGCATCCCAGCATCTTGGCTGGAGCGGACCCATGGGCGAAATCAAATGTGTTCAGTACGACGAGGTGGTGGCCAAAGCTGCTGCACCCATTGAGGACCTTAAACTCGATCTCGATGCACCCGCAGTTATTATATTTGGCCCCAGCATTGCTGGCAAGATCGATATGATTCAGTTCAGCCACAGGGTAAACTCGGTGCCCAATCTTGACATGATACCGCTGCTAACATGATTGCTAGAATATCATTGCTGGTGTCGCGTCACAGTTGGTTGTTCTCCCTAAGGCGGAGAGGTATTCTCCTGGAGACATTTTCCTTCCCGTCGACACACTCTCGGACCTGTACACTCGCATTCACACCTACGTCGCCCTGTCTTCTGGTTCCCTGGTAGCTCTCAACCCTATCGGTGGAAAACACGCGAACGTTGAGCTGGCATGTAAGGCTGTTAAGCCCACCATTATTTGTGTCTCCCCAGAGACTTTACTGGCTACTCAACGCAAAACTCGGGGTACGATGATGGAGATGTGGCACAACATGATTCACTGGTTTCAAACACGGACAGCGAAAGACCAAGGACGGATCCCCCAGGGTAACTTCATAACCAGATTCAATGACTACGAACGTCCTGAAGTTGGCGGAAATCTCCGCCTGGTATTTGTCGCCGAAGGTGGAGGTGACGTTGAATCCCAGGCACTCAACTCCATGGATCTTTCGGACCTTCGGGTGTTCTTCAAGTCGAAGGTGGTGTATGGTCTCAAACACCACAAGATAGCTGGCCCCGTGACACAGTGCAACGTTTACGACTACCGCGTTCAATATCCGTTGAAGATGCCTAACAGGAGCAAAAACATCGAGAGATTCTGTGCGCATTTCGGACCTGTCACGCCCGGACTCGAGATCAAGCTGAAGGATGCCGAAGGCTATACAGCTGACGATCCGGAAGGGCCCAAAGGAGAGGTGATTGTGGCCGGGCTTCCTGTGGCTGGTGGGGGGCAAGCAGCGTTGGGTTTTGTTGGAAAGTGGGGGCCGGAGGGTGTCTTGAGTTACGCATAGGCGGTCTGCTTGCTTGTTTGTTTGTTTGAGGATCACGCATGTAATCGATGGATTCACGGCATCTAGTGCATCTTAGGGAGTATGTTAGTGTTGGAAAGATGTTTTCTTCCTTTGAAGGTTCTCCATAAACGACTGATGTTAGATACTGCGTGCAGAAGACTGCACGGGCAAACACTGGCGTTCCTTCCCGGGCATTGATCCTGAGCAGCTAGGAACGATGGATACATATGTGGGGTTGACTGCAAAGGCTTAGGGCTATTGTGAATCATGTTTCATGCACTTGACTGGTCATCTGCGGCGGAACAAGCTGGCCTATGTATCATCTGCCCGAGCATGCATGGGACTCCACGCTCCAAGCTCGGCGGAACAAGCAGTATCATAGCGGCGCCTGTTATGTTTGTGTCCAAGTATCGAGTCGAAACTCCCTGTTGGGAAATGGAAAGATTGCGATAGCTATAGTTCGGGAAGGTAACAGGTGCTCACTCTACTCTACATACATATTCTACAGCAGGGTGGCGTGTACCTCCAGCAAAGTCGTTTCCCATAGTCTGGATGTATGTAGATACCCCCACCGTACAAAAGAAATTCCACGTCCCATTCAAGCATTCGACTCAGTACTGGTTTCGAGCATAACAAATCTCTGATCTATGTTCTGGCTGTACGAACAGTGCCCTCCGAGCTATCCCAACCAAGACACTCCCAACCTCCTAACACGCGACCAACGCCCACAAATCTAGCTTCCGACCACTCCTCCGCTTCCCCGCCTTGCCACTACAAACTCCCGCCTACTATCGTGTTCCGATCTATCGGGTTCGTTGTGGGCGAGAGCTGATTGTTCGGCTGTTTCCCTACCCAATTGTTGCGGCTCTCGGCGTCGATAGCGTTTGGTTTCCGGGACGTCTTAGCTGCCTTTACCACGTCGATAAGTAGGGTGCGTTGGACGCTTTCAACTTCTCTTCTCGAAAAACACCCCTTCCCCAAAGAATCCACACCTTACTCGTCTCCCCTCTATCTCACAGATCACCTATTCTCTTAACCTTTTGCTGTCCCGACTAGAAAGCTTATTCGCTCCCCAACAGCTCATTTGCACGAACAGCAATCCCGTCCAAGGCCACGAACGCTCCAACTTGTTGAACACTTCGCCATCTTCAAAGCTTTGCTTCCTGTTTCGATCAAAGCCACCGCCACGACTTAGAACACTCAACTGTTCTTAGAACAGCGTTGGAACTCCAAAGCCAACTCCCTAACTGCTAACCTGTTCGCGACCGCTGTCTCCCGTCAAATCCAGTGCAAACTTCCAGCTTTAAAGCCACAAGCACATCCGACAGACCACTGCGTCTTGCTCCTTCCTGCTTTCGACCGTTCGGTTCTAGTCACTATCATCGTTGTTCTCCAACCTCTCGACTACATACAGTCCAGAGGTGAGCGTGGCTCAGAAGCAGTTGCGTTGCCAATATCCCGCCACAGGCCGCCCTCCCACCCCCCGAACATCGTCCTGGCAACCAGACGACCTCACGCCGACATTTCGTCCTCCAGCGAAAACGAGATCGAACCCTCGTCGACACCACCTTCGGCGCTGCACAGAGCCCGAGGCTCCTCCGTGAACCCCACCATCACCCCATCCCAATCCACCCCAGGATCCCCGGCAAACAGGATTAAACGCCGACGGACCTCAAACTACAGTGCAGGAGGACCATCTCCCGTCACGCCAGCTCCCCTAACGCCTACTCCCGTGTTCTCCTCCAACATGAGACTTGAGAACAATGGAGTAACTTCCAACTCTCAGTCGTCAAATGTGCCAGGAGTTGCTAGCAACAACGGGCTCATCGGCAGCAACGGAGCGCTTAAGCCAGTTGCATCGGAGACACACAGCAATGGCTCTGCTGTGAGGAATGGGATGGCGGGAAAGCTGGACAGTGTGGGAGGGGCATATAGGCCGACTCCGCCGCGGGGCGACTATTTGGGACATGATCGGGAGGAAGTCACCAGAATCTTGATTCAGGCGTTGGGGGATTTGGGCTATGTTAAGGCAGCGGCCATGCTGGAGGACGAGAGCGAGTACGCACTGGAAAGTCCGTATGTATCAAGCTTCCGCCATGCTGTGCTCAAAGGGGACTGGAACGGCGCAGAAAAGCTACTGGAAGGGATGGAGATTCACCAGGATGCCGACACAAATGTGAGCCCCACGAGTTGAATGGGTTAGAGCGGGTCGAATACCGTGCTAGATAGCTAACCTCTTGCGAAGGCCCTGCTATTCTGTCTTCGACAGCAAAAGTTTCTGGAGCTCTTGGAGAAGAGAGATGTCTCGAATGCGCTATATGTACTGCGTAACGAGCTCACGCCACTCGGTCACAGCAGCGAAAAAGTGCACTTCCTGTCGAGGTAGGGCCCCTGTGGCCGGCCCCCCGTCTGGTCCTGGTAGGCTAACAATGGAAACTCCAAGCTTAATGATGTGCTTAACAGCCGACGATGTCAAACAACAAGCGGTCTGGGACGGTGCTCTAGGAATGTCGCGTCAGCATCTCTTATCCGAACTATCAAGTCCGTCGATCCACTGCCGCTCCAAATGCCGCTTATAGCTGGTTTCTAACGATTGTGTAGAGTTCATATCACCGTCAATAATGATTCCCGAACACCGATTGGCGGCATTATTGCAGCAGGTCAAGAAAACTCAAATAGCAAACTGCTTGTACCACAACACGTCCAACTCGCCATCGCTATACTCAGATCACACGTGCGACAGGAACCAGTTCCCATTACAGACAATAAAAACTCTCTCCAATCACACAGACGAAGTTTATTGCGTCAAGTTTTCGCACGATGGAAAGAAAATGGCTTCGGCGAGCAAAGATAAGAGTATCATCATCTGGGATGTCAAGGTATGAAGAGCCAGTTGAGGGGGGCGTTCGCTGGGATTGTTCTGACTGTACTACAGAGCTTTATGCTGCTAATCGTTTTGGAAGGACACACTGGGGATGTGACATACGTAGAGTGGTCGCCAGACAGCACACAACTGGTCAGTTGCTCTCGGGACAAGACTGCAAAGCTGTGGGACATGACGGTATGATATTTAACTCTGACGACAATCTCCAAAATGCCGGGCATATGTTGATTAATTATCTGCTGTCCAGAAAGGAACCTGCATCAAAACCATGACGGGATTTACAGAGCCTGTCTCTTCGGTGACATGGGCACCCGATGGCCAAACATTCATCACTGGAAGTTTGGATGAATACATGATCTCATGGAATGCGCAAGGAGAGAGACTCTACCGAGGATCCTCACCGCGAACGTACGACCTCGAGATTACTGCCGATGGATCGAAGATTGTTGCAGTATGCATTAGTGGGCAGTTGCACGTATACGATTACCACGATTGGAAGAATCGGCAGAGCTACAAACTGGGGAACCGACTAACTGGCGTCGAGACGACCAAGGACTCGCGACACGCTATTGTCAATACGGACGACCGAGAGGTTGTGCTGGTGGATTTGGAGAATGGTAAGGTGATACAGAGGTATAGCGGACAGGTGCAGGACGAATGGGTTATCCGAGGATGTCTAGGCGGTGCCGATGAGAATTTTGTGCTCTCGGGTAGTGAAGGTTGGTTTGACTGGACACCCCTAATACGAGGATCGGTGCTGACCTGGACAGACTCCAACATCTATGTGTGGCATAAACAGAATGGTCAGCTAGTGGAGAAATTGGCGGGTCACACTGGCACGGTCAATTGTGTGGCATGGAATCCGTCCAATGCCCAGATGTTTGCATCCGCAGGAGATGATCGGACGATACGGATGTGGGAGTTTCCATCATTCTCCCGCATTGTCTTTTGTACTAACAAGTTCGTCTAGATGGTCACGAGCAGCACGACCACAGACCAAAGGGAAGATGAAGAATACGATCGACAGATGGGCGTAGCGAAGCATTCGCCCTCGCAGACTGTCGCCACCACCCGTACATAGTCTGGTTTTCACCCTGCATTTTTCGTGGGTTTTCCTTTCCTTAATGCTTCTAATTCTCTGGAGAGAAGGGGGGTTGGGCTTCATTGGGAAGAGGGTCGTTTTGTGTATCTATTTACTTTTTTTTCTGTTACCTCTACTTTGCAGTGATTCTTCGACAATTTCTTTGTGGGATACGGAGTGCAGAGAGGGAATCGACTTTGAGCTTTTATTTTTATTTCCTTGCTCCCAAAGTACTTCTGGCTACCACGACAAGAACTCCAACCGTCTCATGGGTGTTTTCATTATTATTTCTTTCTCTTCTCACTTGTCTGCTCTTGTAAATGGTTCACGTGAGGGTAGATTTCATTTCCCTCTTCCCTGTTTCGGGATTGTTTGCTGGAGAGATAGTGGATGGAGGGAAACAAATGGCATAATTTATCGGCGATTGTGGCTTGTTCATGAGCTATCACGTAAGAACGGTAAACATGGGGGCTGCTTGACTTGCGCTAGTTATACTTAACTATGCACCTTTATGTCATTACCCGGAGACTTACGGTCTCGACTCTGCTTTCGCAGGTGATAGTAGATTCTCCGAATATTATTAGGTACCTCTGCCAATACTACCGGAACACACACAAACCGCCACAAACTATGGGGCATTTGATTACTGTTGCCACATGGTTTGTCTTTTTTTTTGTTTGCGTTTAACTATGTGTGCAGGTGCTGATGAATAAATGGGAAGTTCATTGAACCAATGGGCTCTCGATTTCGAAGGGAATGCCGACCGTATCATCGAGAGTATTCGTATCGCGAAGGAACGAGGCGCGAAGCTGAGGGTAGGGCCCGAGCTGGAGATCACGTATGTCCATCTGCTAGACTGGATTGAATGGTGAATATGTGGGCTGATGAGAGAGGGCAGAGGTTATGGATGTCTTGATCACTTCCTTGAAGGTTCGTGAGCCAGTGTCGGGAGAGGGAAAATGGTACTGATGATGGATGCTGTACAGGTGATACATACCTCCATTCGTGGGAGATGCTCGCGCGGGTCCTGGCGCATGAAGACTGCCAGGACATTCTGCTGGACATCGGGATGTATGTTACGGCCTTCGTACCTCCGCATCCACCCGTCTGATGTACACAGGCCAGTCCGCCACAAAGGCGTCCGCTACAACTGCCGCGTAATCGCCCTGAACAAACGCATCCTCCTGATCCGTCCCAAACTCTTCCTTGCCAACGACGGCAACTACCGAGAGATGCGCTACTTCACGCCGTGGAACCGTCCGCGCTACGTCGAGCAATTTCAAGAGTTTAATCTTCCACCGGCCATGGCGGAAATCGTCGGCGACTCTCTGCCGCCGATCGGAGATGCCGCCATCAGCGCGCTCGATACGTGTGTTGCTGCTGAGACCTGCGAGGAGCTGTTTACGCCTCGTGCTCCGCATGTCGAGATGGCGCTGGATGGGATCGAGATTCTGACGAATTCCTCGGGCAGCCATCATGAGTTGAGGAAGCTTAACAAGCGGATCCAGCTGATGACGAATGCTACGGGCATCTGTGGCGGTGTATACCTATATGCCAACCAGCAGGGCTGCGATGGCGATAGGTTGTACTATGATGGCTGTGCGATGATCGGTGTGAACGGGAAGATCGTGGCGCAGGGCTCGCAGTTCTCGCTGAAAGACGTGGAGGTTGTCACGGCGACTGTGGACCTGGAGGAGGTGAGGAGTTATCGCTGCCAGCCGTCAAGGGGAATGCAAGCAATAAATACGAAGCCATACACCCGGATCGAAGCGGATATAAGACTGGGCAACGATGGTATGGATGAAGATCCCGCTGTTGGCCCCACCCCGGGGATCGAGGTGAGGTACCACAAACCTGAGGAGGAAATCGCACTGGGTCCCGCATGCTGGCTGTGGGACTACCTGCGTCGATGCGGTGGTGTCTCCGGATACTTCCTTCCTCTCAGTGGTGGGATCGACAGTTGTGCCACGGCGACAATAGTCCACTCCATGTGCCGTCTCGTTGCAGCGGACTGCATGGCCGGCGACGAAACTGTCCTCCGCGATGTCCGCCGAGTCTGCGGCGAAGCGCCAGAATCCACCTGGAGCCCCGCCACACCGCAAGAACTCGCTGGGCGTATCTTCCATACCTCCTTCATGGGCACCGAAAACAGTAGCGCCGAGACGCGGGCGCGCGCAAAGGAACTGGCAGAAGTGATCGGTGCCTACCATGTGGACCTGAACATGGACTCGGTGGTCAGCGCGGTCCGCAACCTCTTCAGCTTCGTCACTGGCATGAAGCCGGCGTTCCGCGTGCACGGCGGCTCGAAAACCGAGAATCTCGCCCTCCAGAACATACAAGCCCGGCTGCGGATGGTGCTGGCGTACATGTTCGCGCAACTGCTGCCGTGGGTCCGTGGCAACGCTGGAGGACTGTTGGTGCTCGGCTCCGCGAACGTTGACGAGTCGCTGCGTGGGTACCTCACCAAATACGACTGCTCGTCCGCGGACATCAATCCCATCGGCGGGATCTCAAAGACCGACCTGAAGTCGTTCATCGCCTACGCCCGTGACGAGTTCAAGCTCCCGATACTCGACGACTTCATCACCGCGGTGCCCACCGCCGAGCTCGAGCCCATCACGCGGAACTACGTGCAGAGCGACGAGGCCGATATGGGCTTCACCTACGACGAGCTCTCGGTGTTCGGCAAGTTGAGGAAGAACCACAAGCTCGGGCCCTGGGGCACCTTCGAAAAACTGCTGCACGAGTGGAGCAACAAGATGAGCCCGCGCCAGATCGCGGACAAGACCAGGAACTTTTTCTGGTTCTACGCGATCAACAGACACAAGATGACGACCATCACGCCTGCCTACCACGCCGAGGCGTACTCTCCGGACGACAACAGGTAAGCTCTGATGATGTTGGCGATGATGCTGATGCTGATGGTGTCGGCCAGGTTCGATCTGAGACCTTTCTTGTACCCCGCTTTCAGCTGGCCGTACAAGAAGATCGAGGCTGTCGTGGCAAGGATGGCGGCTGAGGGACAGGTCGAGGATAAGAAGACTGCGTAGATCACGAAGTGTCATCTGCCGAAGCGAGTGATGGCCAGCGCATGTACTCATAGAAATACATAACCGTGTGCATAATCTACCTGCGGAAATCGCATGGACTCATTCCGGTGCGAGGACACCTACCCGTCTGTGCGTAAATCGCACAAGCGCTAGAATTATTCCGATATGTAGTGGCGGGGGATGGGGCCGTGGTATTCGTGCTCCAGGACGCTGATCTCGACTCCGTGACATGTCCACCATCCAACTATCCACCTGCCATTTCCCGACTGATTCTCGCGCACGCATGTATTACGTACCTATATACCGACCACAGGTCGACCAACTACTACGGCATACGAGTAAACACATGATCCCCCAGTCACCCGCACCACTGCCAATTTTGCCCCGAGAACTCGACAACGGCGCTGAACGCTTCGTCGCGTTTCCGCCCCATGCGAGCCAACACGACCGGCTCCTCGGCCTCCTCGCCCATGCCCATCCCCCCAGCGCCGAAGCCCGCCGCCGGAGCAGCCGGAGCGGGCAGGAACACCATCTTTAGCCCTTGCGCGCCGCCGACGCGCTTGCTCGTAGATCCCTCGCCGATCTTGGCGATCTCGACCAGGTCCTTCCAGCGCTTGTCCCAGAGGACGCGGCGCTCGGTGTGCCATCCTCCTCCTCCCTCGAAGCGCACGCCGCCGGGCGACACGACTAGGCTCCCGTAGTGGTTCGCGTAGTAGCACGAGTACGCGGTGATATTCTCCGCTCCTGCGGGCCTCGCGCTGGCCTCGTTAGAGCCGCTGTTCTCTTTCCCCCCGCCATGGTCCTCCTCCTCCCCGTCGAGCCTCCTCGAGATGAGCCGTTCCCGGTTCGTCCGCAGCTCCGCGAACGCCCACTCGATGTGCGTCGGCACGCCCCAGAACGCCCATTTCACGGGCGAAACGAGGTGTCTGTACCGCGGATACCGGCTCGCGATCGGCCAGGCGCCGAAGAATAGCGCGCCGGCGAGGAGGAACACGAGGCGCACGCACAGCTCCCGGTCGCAGACGGCGGCGACGAGGAAGACGGACGAGAGGAAGACCAGCGCCAGCAGCGTCGCGCGCGGCGCGTGCCACTCGGCGAAATTTTCGAACACCTCGAGCATGTCGGCCACATCCGAGAGCTGGAGCTGCGCCGAGGGGCCGAGATCCGGCCCGAGGGCCGAGAGGGCGCCAGCGGGCCCGGGGTGCGCGAGGAGTCGGTCCAGTTTCCGCGCGTCGATGGTGCGACTCTGGGCCTTGGCGACGGCCGCGCGGAGGCTGGAGACGGTCGTCGGGACGATGCAGTTCTTCAACGTGCCGATGATCATGTAGCCCAGCTGTATCGTGTCTTAGCTGGTGGCGGGCCAGCGGAATGTGGGAGATACTTACAGCGAAGGAGACGATCTGCGAGTACTGCCAGAGGATGCAATAGAGAATCGCCCAGCGGGCGGTCTCGTACGGGTCTTTCCATCGATAGACATCGCGCACGTGGAGCAACCAGTGCTGCCAGGGCTGCGAGGCAGTGAAGATGCGCTCGATATGGCAGCGGAGACGGTCGAGAGCCAGCGGCGGAGGCTGGTTCCAGTCTTCAATGTATTGCGAGGTGACGTCTTGGGTCACGTAGAGGAGGTACTGCAATCCATCACGAAGCACACATCAGAATCATCGCCCGATTGCACATACACGCACACACGCACTCGCAGAATGCGCAGCAGAAAGACCCTTTTTTTATTGATCGCGCGCAACAGCGCCAGCGCCAGCGGAAGCATTGAACTCACCTGGCCCAGCCATGTAAGGTAGTCCACCTGTTCAACGCCCAGTTTATCTCTGACGACTTCGCCGTTCTCGTCCCTGATCAGGAACTCGCTCTTGTCCGGGAGGTCCCTTCTTCGTTGCGGCAGCACGCGGACCCTCTTGATGTGCCGACCCATTATCATGTCCATACGCATGTTCCGCATTCGGACCTTGAGGTCGTCGATGGACTGGTCCGCCAGCGCGGCACCTTGCGCATCGTCGTGGCGCAGTGCCGACTCCTTGCGCTCGTGCGGTCCGACGAACGCCGAGTGCGCCGAGTGCTGCACATGCGGTGTATTCAGGTCCGAGATTTGCACAGCAACAGTCGAAGCCAGCGCTTCCTGTGTCGCGGTTCGTGGATGGGTCGGAAAGGAAGCTGGCTGTGCCTTGCGGCCGTCCTTCCGCAAGGTGCCACCACCATCATCGCCGCCGTCATCTCCTACATCACCGCCATTTTGTGCTTCATCGCCGTCCGCTGCCTCACCAGGGCGCACACTCCACTTTACGGCTTCCTTGGTTTTGCCTTTGAGCCGTGCGAGCTTCTGGGTTTCCGTGGGTGGGACGCCGGCCGTAAAGATGTTTTCGTGGCCTCTGGGGTAGTCGCTGGCTGCTGTGCACGATAGCGGAGGCGCAAGCGATTCGTTGAGGATGGGGAACGTGCGCGTCGCGGCGATCGGCTGTCGCTCACGATTGAGGCCGCCGTGGCGCCTCGGAGCAACGACACCGGTTGGCGATGACGAAGCTGGGCGTGCGGATCGAGCCTGGGCTGCTGGGAGGAGGGGGTTATCGGTTGTATCGATCCGCTGCGGTGGCGGCACGTTCATGACGTTTTCCCCGCGTCTTCGTCGGGGAGGGTATAGGCAGGACGGTGTATTGGTCCCGATATGGCAAGGAGGAACAAGACCCGAGAGCGGTGGCGTTTTGTGTGTAGAGGGGTATCGTCAATAAATTGAGACAGGTGATGGCGGGTGCACCCGGGGTAGGATAAATGTGGGGACAGCGGCAATGAGGTTGCTGCTGCACGCAATCGCAGGTGACGTAACATGGGTGGAATATCCGTGTCACCATCGATCGCTCGGCCGTCGAGTCACCGGCTATGACTGCGCACCTTCCTTTGAGGCGAGGTTGAAGCACAGCTTCGTCCGTGGGTCGTAGCATTAGTCGACGGCACATTCTCGGCCTAGCGGGTTTCGCTGTGCCAGCCACTTCTTGGTTACTGTTGACGTATGTAGCGGTACAGCGGATGACGATCTCAACCAGCAACCCCCCCCGCAATATCAGCCCCACACCTCTCTCTCACATCCCATTCATCGCTTCCATGTGGTAGACTGGTTCAGCGAGCACGGCAGCAGCCTACTTGCACTGATGCATACCGCACGATGGATGCAGAGCACGTGTTGACTTCGAAGATTCCTTCATAAGACCGAGGGGGGGGCCTTCTCCCAAACACCGGTCCGTAGACATCGATCAGGCGAAATCGGGTACGCAGGCAGGTACTCGGCGTTGAAAACTCCGAACCACCACCCCAGCTCGCGAGTAGGTAGGTAGGTATTCAGGGTCTCCTACCAAAGCCACCAACGGCTGCCAGGAAAGGGAGAAGACGATTTCCGGGAATAGTTGCGCCAGGTTAAGCTGGGCGGTAGAGCAGGCCCGACCAAACCCAACGCCCATCTGCACGGCGACACCCGGAGCAGAACCGCATGGCACGAGTCCGGATACCATACACCGCGGGGGGGGACAGCGATATCGCCGGGAGCCCTTGTGCCATCGTGATATGGCCCCGGCCATCCTCCGTCTTGCCCTCTACGCCCATCCGCCGCATCTGGCCATCTCCTCGAGCCACGGATCCTCTCTCGGCGCCGCTTGGTGGCAGACGCCTTTCGCGCTGGGGCAGTGACCGCCAGACCTCGCTGGGAGGCGTCGGTCAGTCGCGACGGACTCGTGGAATGGCCCGGTACTGGCGTGGAGCTTGGTGTAGTGTGCGAGCGGCAAGCGGCGAGCAGCATCGAAATCGGAGTGGCTCTGTGGAGGCGAGATGGCGACGGCGACGGCGACGGCAATGGCGATGTCGTCCGTTGAGATTGATGTCGAGGGTTGAGGGTGATCGTACATATGTATCGCGGACGAGTCGGTCGAAGTCGGAGGGCGGGGTTGCTCGCTATATTACCACCAACACCGCCGCCGCCGCCGCCGCCGCCGCCGCCACGCCAACAGAGTCGAAGAGTAGGTGTGGAAACGGTATGCGAGCAGCTTCCAACGTGCCTACCCCGCACCCGTCTAAGACGAGAGCCGTGTCTACGCTCTGTTTCTTTTTCCCTTCGGATCTAGGATAAGGCACAGACGGTCACCTCTCTACCGTACTACACCATACATACCGTACCGTGCCATCTGGAGGGCGGTACTTATGCGTGTCAGCAGGGACTGCCACCCAGTAGTTATAGATAGATTCTAGCTAGCTATTGTGCGTGATCGCCAATCGCTGACGCCCCGTCCTTCCCCCCCCTTTTTTTTTTGCGGATCACCATTCACCAACCCCAAACGACCGAACCCTAAGCACACGCCCTTCGTTGAGGTGGGATCCCTTCCTTTCGACCGCAAAAGTCTCTTGTGTTTCCCTACACAAACGGCGAACGTGTCCATTACCGTCTACCATCTCTACCCATATATCTATACCGTGACCTTTTGATAGACAAGAACGATGCGAAACGCCCCTGCGTGATGGGCCATGATCCGGAACAACCGTGTCCAGTCCGCCTACAATTGAAGGGCCGACGGTCTGTTCCATGAGAGCAAACCCTAAGCCCATGCCGACAGAGCCCGACAGAGCCGCGAACCAGGTCCCACGAGCGACGCCAATGGTGGGATATGTGCCTACCCCGGTTTTTTTTTTTTCTGTCGGGGGATCATCGCTCCCAGCGGTGGTACATAGATATGTACAGTGTCATCATCATCAGTCCCAGCCCCCACCTTGACCGCATGCATCGCCAATCACCCCCGCCCCCAACATGGGGGAAACCGAACAGGGTGGTGTGGATGAAAACTCCGGATCGTGTGGTATCGCTGCGTGGTGTGAAGTCTGTCCGGGAGAGAGACAAGAGAAGCGTCGCCATGGTCAACAACACTGCACCCCGCCGTCATCCCGCGCTCTCTGTCTCTAGATTGTATGTATCGCTCCAGCGTAAGTACATAGTCAACTACCTGCGCTGGCGCGGAAAACAAGGAAGGAAGGGAATCCGTTCTCCAACCACGGATTTCCTTTGCCACCGGGTTTCGCACGTACACACTCTACATATGTATGTAGAGTACAGCCTTTGTTCCGGCGAGCAGCACTGGACCAGCCAATGTGCTGCTCGCGCCCCCACTTGGCTCGCCGTTGGCTGGCTGGCCACTTCCCCCTTGTCCCCTGCGTGCAGCTGGATCGCCGCTGCTTAACGACGACACGACAAGTGTCGATATCGATGTCCCTCGCCGATGCGATTGCCATTCGGCCCATCATGCCTACCTGGCGTACGTACGCACGACCGCGCGGCGCAAACACCACCACCACGAGGAACTGCTTCCCAGCGCGATCCGATTAGGGCGTACGGTAGATACACGCACGCTCCAGCACCGTCCGTGGCATTCCGATCCTTTCTCTGTGCAGCAGCAACCAGCAACCGATGCGCGCAGGATTCGCCCGCTGCGTTCCGCCGATGGAGAATCCCGACTAGCGTGGTCTGCTGTGCGTGAATGGGCGGAAGCTATCTATCTATCTGCAGAGATCTCAGCCAAGACGAAACTTGCGCGTTGTCGTGCGCAGCCGCATTCCCGCCAACTGGAGGTACGGAGTTATGGGGGGCCACGAACCGAGTCCGAAGCCGAAACCCGCAGAATAATGGCCGGAGGAGGCGTCGTTCGGGGTCTTTTTTATCTTATTTCAAGGCTATTTCAGTAATAAAGCCTTGCAGTGGGAGGCTGTGGGAGACAGATAGATACATACGAGGAGATGGGAGATGGCGCAAAAAGACGAGCGAGGACGCCGATAGAGTGCTTATGTGCTGTCAGCCGTCCCAGCACAGATGTGTCTATCCGGTGCAGTCAGCGGGGTGGCCGGAGCAACAGACGGAGGGCAGGGAGGCCCAAAAAGCAAAGGAGGCTGTCCATGCCGCCGTTCTTCTCGCCACCAACGACACCGACAAGTGCACTGCCCGGTATCATAGCTACCCCGCACCCACGCACATCTACCTAGTACCTGGATACATACGCATCTCTCTATCGATCTACCCAGACCAAGTACATGTCCGATCCAAACCGTCGATATGCCTGCTCCCCTCCGGCTCGCGTTAGCTGCATCGGCCGCCACTGTACTCTACGTATCCTCGCCGTGATCTATGAAAAATGATTAAACAAAAAAACAAAAAAAACAGCAACCACCGCCCTCACGACCCCCAACCGCCAGCCGCACCGGACGGGTGCAAGAACAAGAGCCAACGACGGGGAAAAGAAGAGGGGGGCGACGAAATCCCAGTGGCCGGGCTCCAGCCATTCGGTCTCTCTGCAGGCGTGGAGTGCAGTTCCCGTATCCTGCGTGCCCAGATAGATATCTACGCTGTCCATCGTGGCCCAGACCTTGCAGCGGAGAAAAGAGGCTGGCGGACGGAGAACGCACTCGGCCCATTATTGGTCCGGGCCTGTTCGATCGCACAAACGGAGCAGAGCTGGGGAAGAGAAAGAAGGAAAGGAAGCAAAAAGAAGAAGCTGCCCCCAAGGAGCCATTCGTTCTGCTGTCTGTGCTTTTGTGGGAAACAGGCGTGTCCTGGTCATTGGCCACTCCGGCAAGCTGCATCGTCATGTCCTGGTCCTCCCCTCCCCCCTCCAAAAAAAATCAAAAAAAAAATCAAAAAAAAAACCCCCCCCCGTTTACACGCGCACGCCTCCCCGGATAGGCATCGTGCAGGAATGGATTGGCTGGCCCCACCAGATTACGCTGGCCCACCCTCTCCCAGCCAGCCTTCCACCCATTGCGTCCCCCCCCCCGGCCCCAAGGACTTTATATAATTAAGCCGCAGCCCCACCCACTTTCTACTCCTTCTCTGCCTCCTCTCCGCCCAAGCTGCTGCTGCAACGGACTTCTTCTTCCCCCTTCTAATCACTCTCCTCTCAACAGCTCAACACAACCCGTCCCCACAACATCCTCGATCAAGATGAAGGCCTCCGTGATCATCGCCCTCGGCCTGGCCTCGGCCGCCTACGCGCAGGACGAGTGCTCCGAATGTAACAACATCGGCCAGTTTGGCGAGCAGTGCTCGGTCCCCTGGCGGGCGGCCGCCAATGCGTACGTCCTTGCCCCCCCAAACGCAGACTTTCTCGCTAACACGTCGTCCAGCTGCATGGCCGAGCCCTGCAACATCCAGTCCCTGGCCGACCCGATCGCCGCCTGCGCTGCCGCCGCTGCCTCGTCCTCCGCCGCCGCTGCCTCGTCTTCCGCCGCCGCCGCCTCGTCCTCCGCCGCCGCCGCCTCGTCCTCCGCCGCTGCCTCTTCCTCAAGCGCCGCAGCCGCTGCCTCATCCTCCGCCGCTGCGGTAGCATCTTCGACGTCTGTCACCACGGCCACCGACACCGTCAGCTCGGCCGTCTCTTCGGCCCCCTCTAGCACTGAGTCCCTCGCCTCCGGCATCTCCTCCGCTATCTCCTCCTTCGCCTCGCGCCTCACCAACACTTCGGCTACCACCACCGCCACCGCCACATCCACCGCCACCGCCACCGCCCAGGCCGCTGCCGCGGTCCGCCACAATGCTTGTGGCTTCGCCGCCCTCGTTGTCGCTGCTGCCGGCTACCTCGTCCTGTAATTTGACGGATCGGCTGGCATTCCCTTCCTGCTGTAATATGTAAATGACGGATGGATGGGTGGACGGTTTTCCTCTTCTTTTCTTTTCTTCTTTGGGGACATCAATTGCCCCACGCTGTACACGAATCCACACGTTGCTACGATTACACCTACGACCAAGGCGAATCACCTTGGTGGGCGTGGGAACAGACGCAGTAATGAAAGAGCAAACTTAATTAATTCACACAACTGTTTTTCCCTCAGTGATTTACGCTGTTAACAATCCTATGCGATTTCTTGCGGTGTTGAAACCTGAATGCCCTCGGTTCTCGTACCTGGTCAGAATAAAAGCGTGATGCTGATGGGTCAGAGGGTGGGTACCTGTGCTGACGGACGTCCACATTCTTTACATCCGCTATGGCACACGCCAATCAAGAAAGCGGCCGTGTCGGACGCCGCATGCACGCTATACTGTACACACCCACACACTACATGGATGCACACGGTAGAAAGCAGAAGTTTCGGGCCGCGCGGTGCTGCTGCTTGCTGCTACTAGTGGCGATAAGTGGTGATGTCACCGTTGGCCCGGAAACCGTGCATGGTGCTGTGCTGGAGTTGGGCTGGTTGCGGCGCGCACTAAGGTAAACTGCAGCTCCGCACTTGCTCAACTAGACTGGACTGAGCTGGACGGAGTGGAGCTTGCTCTTCTCCCGTCGTCGGAAGTGAGTTTCTGCATGCTAGTATGTCGCGATTCACAGCTTCTCACTCGACGACGGGTGAAAACTTCATCAGAATGGGCCTGCCATTCATGTGCCATCCGTCTCGGCATGATCTAGATAGGTCGCATGCGAGTAATGAATAAACAAACAAAAAAGGAGAAGCTCGTCCTCCAAAGAAAAAGAGTTGTGATGGTTATCTCACTCGTTCTGCTTAGGCATGTAGAAATCACGTCATACGTGTATTCAGACTTTCACTCTCCAGCATTTCCCTCCAAGACAATATATACTTCATGTATTCTAATCTCACCGTTTCCATCAATATTTTATCTATTAGATATTCCAACAGCTTACATATGAGCCCAGTCCAGCGCCATATCGAGATCCCCACCTATGTATGCAACCCATCGATAACCGATCATCGAAAAACCTTATTTCCCCTCATTCCGGAAGACACCTTCCTTTCCTAAAACCCCTATCTACATATCCCCCGCAAAACTTCCAGGAATGGCTTCCAGCGACCAATCATCGAAGCTCTATTATGCGTCGGAGTACGGCGCCATCAAGAAGCTAGATGGTACGAATTATTCAGTGTGGAAAGGCGATGTTACCTTAATCCTGCGAGTAATGAACGCTCTCAATATCGTTCTCGGAGAAGAAGTCGAACCCCCTGCTGGCAATACAGTTGCTGCTAGGAGCGCTATCGCCGATTTTGCCAAACGGCGAGCGCTCGCAACAGCTGTGATCCGGTTCTCCTGCGCACAGGGGATATTCATCTATATACGGAACCTAACGAACCCAACGGAGATGTGGAAGATCCTGCGAGACAGATTCGATCCCACGACATCGTTCATTGGTCGCGCCGCAATCGCTAGGAAGTTTTGGAACTCGCGCCCTGCTAAGGGAGAGGGAATAGGCTTTTACATTGCACGGCTCGAGTCCTACCGAATCGAGCTCCAAGGCTCATCGCACGAAATATCAGACGAACGCCTTCTATACCACGTTTATTCCACTGCACCACCCGAATTCAAGACCACCATTGCGGTCCTCAAATATACTGGTGGTGGTGTCACCATTCGAAGCCTCGATGCTGCACTCAGAGAAACCGAAGAAGAGAATAAGGCTGAAGCAGCAGTCATCGATTCGGAGTCAGGAACAGGCCTTTACGCCCGAGGTCGTGGTCGTGGTCGTGGTCGTGGTCGAGGACGTGGTGGACGTGGTGGACGAGGAAGCCGTGGAGGTCGTGGTGGTGGTGGAAAAGCGGCGAATCGGAAGAAAAGATGCTCGTATTGCAAAATGGACAACCACTCCACCGAAGATTGCTGGAAGCGCCAAAGGGAGCAAAACCAGCAAACCGAGCAATCCCGTAAGCGTGCCTTTGATGTTGCCAACGGCAATGACGTCTTCTGCTATCAGTGCGGAGAACCTGGTCATAAGCGGAATGACTGCGAGTTGAAGAAGCGCGTCGACAATATGAAGAAACGCCGCTACGACAACCTCAACCACAATGACAATGACAATGACAAAGAGAGAAAGCAATGCTCGGCATTAGACAAACCATCAACCGGACCAAAGAGATGCCCGAGATCCAAGAATGACTAACCGGCTTGCACGCCGTGGTCGAAGCCGAGACCGAAACTGACGCCGATAGCTCTCTTCGTATCGGCCGTTTCGCCCTTGCAGTGGAAGTATCGCCGTCTACGTGGATAATCGACTCCGGCGCGTCCCACCATATGTTTAATGGAGGACGAAACAGCTTCATTACCTACGGACGTCTACCTAGTCCAACACCGTTAGGCGATACCAAATCGATGCATTGCATACGCCTGCTTTTCGGTATTCTCATTGCCGGTCGGAGAACTTGACACAGATGGTTACAGCACCAGAAGCGGCATTGTTCGAAATGTTGTCCAGTCTGGTCTCGTGCTCTGGCGGCGCCGGGCTTGCGTTCTCCATGCCATATCGATGTAGGCCGATGCTCTGATGAGGCAGCGTCAACTGGCTCGCAGCATCGTTACCTCGCTATGACATCCCTGCCAGCGCTGCCTCGCCATGGCATCGGTCTTAAGGTTTCATTGATTTTTGAACGCTTTCATGGTTTTTTTAACGGTTCCATTGGTTTCTCTTTCATTGGTTCTCCCGTTAACTATATTGGCACTCTTCCTACTGTGGGTTTCTCCCACAGGGTTTACCGCAGAGGTTTTAGCGAGACCATTGGGGTTTATATGTCTTTCTTTTTCAACTTTTTAGTATTCGGGTTTGCTTGCTACGGAGCGCAGCAAGGGGAAGTGTTGCAATATCTCACTCGTTCTGCGCAGTGTTCTGTTTAGTCATGAAGAAAGAATGCACGCCATGTATGTGTACAAAGTAATTCACCGATTCCATCAATCTTTTAGATATTATTATTCCCACAAAAAGCTACTCGATCGAACTCGTACGAATATACATCTTCAGGGCTCGGACCCCACCCTCCTCTGTCAACATGTCCGCGCAAGGTGTGTACGCTCTGATCCCGAGGTCGGCAGTACCACGCGCTTCTCGCCGCTGCGGCCGAGCGTCAGGATCGCACAGCGGCAGCATCGCGGGCCCGTGCATCTCGGTAGGGCCGAGGAAGGGCCGCTGCGCAGGGATTCGGCCATGGCCTCGTAGGTGGACTCGCAGTCGCCGCCCCATCGGAGCGGGAAGCGCTGGGTTCTGGCGGTGGCCGGGCGCGAGGAGAGGACGGGCTTGGTCGGCGTTGTAACGAGTTCGTTGTGCGCGCTGCCACGGGGGCACAGCGGACTCAGCTCCATCGGGCCCCCCGGATCGCCTTTATGCACGTCCTCGGCCTGAAGTCCTCCCGGAAAGAGCCACCTGCCATCGCGGAGCCGCATCTTGACTGGTGAACTTGCGTTAGAATCGTTTGTAGGAGTTCTGGTGGGAGAAACGCACCGCACCGATGAGCTCCATTTCCACCGGCAGGATCGAGATGCTTTTATACCCGCTTCCGTCGGCTCCGTTGCATTCTCGCCAGCGCTTCCCCCCACGCTGCCTGCCCCGCAGCACTCTATCATATCCACTCGCCACGGTCGGTGGGCATTTAGCCGCAATGCAGTAAGGTTGATGTTCGGAACACACGATACATATGTATGTATGTATGGGGTATGCAGATGCTGATGCTCATCGTCACTTCCCTGCGCGCAACTTCCGATTCCCGCTGCAGGGCCTACATAGCGGAAGACATTCTCCCGGCGATTCTGCAGACGGGAGGCATGTACCGGGCCTGCTTCGTTGAGAGCTGTTTAGGCAGTCGATCCCCGATACCCTGAAGAGCCAGGAGCCGTCCCAGCCCAGGAAGTGAAATGTTACATAGAGTTCATATGTGTCGTCCTATATCGTAAAAATGGCCAAGCCCTCTCGAAAATTACTTTAAAAGAGAACGGCTGTCCCGGTATATGTATCTGGTCCAATATGACCTTATCCCAATATGTACCGCGACACAAGATTAATTTTTCTGGCTAGTGATGTCACGACGACCCGGCGGCTCTCTTTCTGTTGCTTCGCCCAGCACAACACCCCGACATTCAACGGCTCCAGTGCGATCAACCATGCACAATGTCAACTGCCACAACATTGGAGCTGCACATTCGGAACTCGTAGATACCCAGTTTCAAGGCTGCGATTGCAGGGTGGGCTGCTAGCGCACAGTCTGATGTTCCCTGAACGGACATTTCATTGTGGCCTCAAAGCACAAGCTACTTACTTATGTACATGGGTTGTGTTGAGGTATCGTTCCGTCTTAAATGCCGTTAAGTATCTGGTTGTGTTGGGGCTCATGCATCCGCTCCTTGGTAGCGCTGCTAACTAAGTAGATATCTATGCCTAGTTTGTGTTCCCGCTTCATGCAATATGTATATATATATATCCGTGGTACATATTGCAGCAATCTCGAGGTACCGGGACAGACAGCCGTAAAAAAAAAAAAGAAAAAAGAAAAAAAGAAGTGACTTGTCGTAGATCAATTCAACAATAATCACGAGCTCAATTCATCCATCTTCACCTGCATCTCGTGCCGGGTTCGGAAGGAGTTCGCCCTTCCGTGGCCGAGCTCGCGTGATGTGGGTGCTTGGCTGTCCTATTCTAGAAGCGGGCCGCATCTGGCCGACTGTTGTCCGGATGGTCTGTGCGTTCAACCTGCATGCAGCGCACGGCAATATACGGCCTTCGAGAGAGAGACCCGGCAAGTGCCCCCCCGTGGTCGATTCGAGTAAGACTGCGAGTATATGTATATGTAGCTATCGTGTCGTTCGGACCGAGCTGTCCGTTCTAGCACGCCTGGAAGCTTCCTCTCTTCTTCTTCCTACAACCACGACAGCAGAGAACATTTTCGCCTCCGAAGAACCAGTCAAACCTCTATGGACAACAACCGGCTGTCCTTTCGCAACACCACAGCCGCCACAGTCATGCCCGTGGGTCTCCTATTTCTCTGCACTCTCAGCGAGGAGCTGACATCCACAGTGCCAGGAACTCTACAGCGTCGCCAAACCTCTCAATCGCGAGCCCCCAATCCGCGCGCTGGTGTCGTCATTCATAACCCCCGACACAGTTGCCTACGACCGCAACCATGGGTCTGTCCTCTCATCCTCCTCTCACCCCGTGGCTTCTGACATGGAACGCAGCCCGTTCCCGGTGTTGGATCCCGAAGCCTTTTGTCTACGCGTCAGCGGCGAAGTCTCGAAAGCACTGTGGCTGTCACTCTCCGACCTGCGCGCGCTCTCCCAGCACACCGTGATCGCAGCGTTGCAATGCGCCGGCAACCGGCGGCACACGATGCGCACCGTCGTGAAGGAGGTGGACGGCATCGACTGGAATGACGGCGCAGTGTGTAACTGCACCTGGACCGGCCCGCTATTGGCGGACGTACTCGCTCTTGCGGGCGTCAGCCTGGAAGATGGAGAGAAGCACGTAGTCTTCAACTGCGAGTGCGCGGACGTGCAGGACGACAAGTATTACGGCAGCTCGGTCCCGCTGGGGAGATGTTTGGACCGCGAGAAGAAGGCAATGCTTTGTCTCGAGGTTTGTCCCCCCCCCTCCTTTCATCCGGACAACTATACATGGTGGATAAGTAGCTCACGGAAACAGATGAACGGCGCTCCACTCCCGCTCTCCCACGGCTTCCCCCTGCGCGTCGTCCTGCCTGGTATCGCCGGCGCGAGGTGGACCAAATGGCTCGATCGAATCCACGTGCAGTCGTCCGAGAGCGGCAACTACTACATGCAGAAGGACTACAAGATCCTTCCCCCGCACGTCGACACCAAAGCCGCGGCGGAGAAACACTGGCCTCTCGTTTCGGCGATCCAAGGGCTGCCTATTAACAGCATAATCGCATACCCAGCTGCCGGCTCCATCCTTCCCGCCGACTCACCGATCGAGGTCTCCGGATATGCGCTCCCACAAGCCGACGACGGCCCGGTAGTGGCCGTCGACATATCGACCGACGGCGGCGCATCGTGGCACCCGGCCACCATCACCACGCCGACGGAGCCCACGGAGACGTACAAGTGGGCCTGGGCCATCTGGAAATACACGCTTACACCCACGCAGACGGCTATGCTGACGAGGGGGACAAAGATCTGGAGTCGCGCCAGGGACAGAGGTGGAAACGTCCAGGACGGAGAGGTCAGGTGGAATTTCAGGGGCGTCGCGTACAATGCGTACGGAGAGACGAGTGGGCTGAAGGTGGAAGGGAGGGCGAAGGATTCGAGACTTTAGACGGGACGGGATATGTAGAAGGACGCCGGAGCGTTAACGGGGAGACGGGCGTTTGGGGTTTTGCTTGAACCGGTATCTGTAATGGATGATGGGCTGGGCGATAGGGACCGGGGGGGGGAGGGGGGGGATGCTCGCATGACCGGGCACGACTGGACATACATAGAGACGCTCTGTAATTTTGCATGGCTGCGTTAAAGAAATGATTGCGTTAAAGAAATGATTGCGTTAAAGAAATGATTGCGTTAAAGAAATGATTGCGTTAAAGAAATGATTGCGTTAAAGAAATGATTTCGTTATACGTACATATCTCCCGCAGACATCCATCACCCATCCACCCATCCATCCGCACCGTTTCCCCGCACCCCGTCTTCCCGTCCGCCCGCCAGAGCCGTACACGCTCATACGACATCCGGAGTACTTCCCACCCGCCGCCCAGCGAAACCGAATACGACAGCCTTCCACGACAGCTGCTCGGACGTCGGCCCAGCGGCTGTGATGTCCGGCCGAGAGCTGAAGCCAGAGGGAGATCGTCAGTGCCGCCGCCCGCGAACGCGAACGCGAACGCGAGCAGCAGCAGCAGCCGACAAGGGTTGTGGCGGGATCCGGACAGCCGCTGCCCCGTCGGTGCGGGATCCGCTGCCGGGTGCGGAGAGAATCATGGTGGGGGGTTCTCTCTCTCTCTTTTTTTTTTTTTTTTTTTTTCTTCCTGCTGCTGCGGGGTGTGCGTGAGTGGGTGTCGTCCCGTAAATGTTGAGATGATGTCGGTCATAGAGGGGGTGGGAGGGCAGTGGGTAATGTAAGTATGAAAGGAAGGAGGGTGGATACTGGAGGAAGAGAAGTTGGGCGGTATGTAGTAGGAGTGGACAAAGAGAAGGCATATATGACGATACTGCAGCCCGAATCGGCCCATTCCATCCATCCAACCTCATTTCGGTCCAATCCCATGCGCCCAATCCATCTCGATTCGATCTCGTTCCCCCTTTGGACTCAATAATACATACAGGTAGTTAGACACAGAGACATGGATAGGAGATGCAGAAAGCCGACTCGCTCGAAACCACAACCAAAGACCAGGAACCCAACCGCTGGATATACGTGTATGTAGCTAGAAGCAAGCAACGCAGAAGCACGCAGAAGCACGAGACCCACCGAGCACAAAGGAATAGAAGAAAAAAAATACAGGATATATCCACCGTCTTTGAACCCACCAACAAACCAGCCAGCCCACCGAGCCCATATCACTTCCCAAACGACAGTCGAGAGATAGAACGGAACACAAGCCAAGAAAAGAGCGTGACGAGACAAGCAGCAGGCTGACAGTTAATTCTCCACGTCCGAGCTCCCGCCTAGTGACGCCGCATCATTCCCCCAAGTGTCGAACTCCTGCTCCGCCAGCTCCCTCTCGAGCTCGAGGTCTACTTCATCATCGGGCAATGGCACTCTCGCGGCGATGTCAGCCTCATCGTCCTCCTTAGACTCCTCTTCGTGATCGCTTTCCCACACGACGAAACCCGGACTGTCAGGAGACTTTGGCGTAACATCCCCCAGCTTTTGCGGCTGGGCGAAAGCTTTCTCCTTCTTTGGCGGCGTGAACACGGGGAATTTGTCGTTTGCGAGAGTGGGGAGTTTATTCTCAATCGGTTTCTTCTCGGGGAGCACAAGCTCCTCTTTGAGCATTTCCCTGAGCGCCTCTCGTCGCGCCCCTCTCCTCTGGGGAATGTTCTTCTCAGCAGTGTCGACGCGCATGACATTCGCGCGCTCCACTGGGGCGACCGATAACAGCTCCGCCAGACGGGCAGGTGCGATGTTTTCCTTCCCCTTCTCATGCAGCTCACTAGCGACCGACTCATCGTCGGAGTCATCCGAGATGTCGAGTGTGCAGGTTGAGTGCTCCATCAGGTTCTGTAACGTCTCCTCGGGCGTGTCCTCATAGATGTCAAAGACCCACGAGTCGGGAATATTGTGTGCGATCAGCGGGACAGGCTCGACGACATGGGTGGGTGGTGGCGTATCGACGAAGAGCTTAAGCTTTGAGGGCCGGCTGGCAGCTGCGAGGAGGGAGTCGATCGAGTCGATCGCTGCGGTATCGAAGGATGGAGGATCGATGCGACGGAACGCTGGAGGCTTGATAGCGCTGCGGCGCGGAGAGGGCGAAGCACGGGCGCGGGCACGGGCACGGGCACGGGCACAGCCACCGGAGCGGCGCGACGGCGAGGCCTGCTCGCGACGGGCGATGGGCGAGGCCTTCTTGGGACTAAGGACCGTACGGGCAGACTTCGCAGACTTGGCAGGCCTCACAGACTTGCTCGAGGTCTTCTCCGCGAGTACGCCACGGGACTTGGATGGTGCTTTGGCGGTGAGGGGCTCACACCTGTCGCTCGCACGAGTATTTGTGACATCGACCAAAGTTCCAAAGGCGCGTTTCGGTTTCGGGCCACCAAGGCTCGACGCCGACGCCGACGCCGACGAGATGGCACTCTTAAACGCCGCGGTAAGCGAGCCGGGCAAAGCGGACTTCACGCGCTTGCGAGACGACTTCGCCGTAGCGGACAGGACGGACAGGACATCGCTGTTCTCGTCATTCTGTGAGAGCGAGCGCTTGGTGGCGGTGGCGAGGGCTGTTCGACGACGAGCAGATTAGCGATGGACAGGGTGTTGGTGTGGGTGATGCGCTGGCGGTTGCATCTGCAAGGATTAGGCGAAAGGGGTGGTGGGCAGCGGCGGGACAGAAGAGGCGCAATTTGCGGACATTCGAGAGACGTTCGCGCAGATGGACGTGCCTGAGATGGGGGTGTGGGTACACTTTATGGGTTTATGGAGGATATCGGGGGGGGGGGCTGGAAAGCCAAGAGACAATGAAGAATAGACCCGGAATCGACAGAAAGGCCGACGAGGGGCTGCGGGGGGGCGGAAGGAGAAAACAAAGACGAACAAGGAGAAGGGGGGCGCTTACAATTTGTATCCTTTGCATTTGCGGCCAGTCTGGTCGAGTTCCGCAACTTCATTGCGTTCGGCTTGATGGGCGACAACTGTTGCCGCCGGGATGGGAGAAGCGTTGATGTTGCCGAAGACATGGCTGGCTGACTGACTGGCTGTAGCGGATGGTTTTTGACGGGAGAACGATGGTTGAATGCGAACGTGTTCGCGGACGCGAGCAAGAGGACAGCAAGATGGCAGTCAAAACCAAGAGCGAGAAGCGAAAGCAAAAAAGGCCAACGAGACCGCCTTCGAATCAGGAATGTTGGGAGAAGCGGATCTCGGGCGCGGTCGCTCCTGTTTCTTTGTTCTTCCCTTTTTCTTTCTGTTCGGGTTCGCCGCGCTCGGATGGGACGATGGGAGGGAGGCTGGAGAAGCAGCAGAGAGTGGAGTTGGGCAACAGTGGAGGGGGAGGAGCGAGGAGGTGAGTAAGTTAAGGGTATTTAGAGCGCGTTCCGGAGTGTGTGCGAGAGAGGAGCGATCCAGCTTGGCGCCAGGAGGGAGACGGAGCTGAGCGTGCTCTGCCTACTTTACGCCAACTGCGCTGCACCACCCAACTTGGGAACACCACTTTTGTTCTCGCGTAAAGTACTTTCCTGAATCCATGCCTGCGTCCGTCAGCAACCGCGCCCTCCCCCCCAAACAACTTCGCCGCTTCGCACTTCGCCGCATCCTTGCAGCGGGATGCGACGGCGCCCAGTTATCTTCTGCCGGCGGCCGCTGCACGGGCAGTCGTCCGGCAGAAAGCGAAACGGAGCAGAATGCCATTCTCGCCACAACGCTGCTGCCGTGACGGGCGGACTGTGGCGCCTGGGTATGACGCTGTGCAGATACGCTCGCCGAATTCCTCAACTCTGGCTGCTCTTGTACCGGACCGGGTCGGCCACATCCCTTCCGCCGTCCGTGGCGAATGCGTGGAGCCGAGAGAGGGGGGCACTGCCAGCGTGGAGATCCGCAGTCCAGTCATCACGCAAGAGCAAAACAAAACAAAACAAAAAAAGCAACCACGGCGAACGACAGAAGATATACATAGCTAAACGGCTGCTAACTGAGACACACACGCACTTCCATCCGATGGCTGTTGAGTTAGGTAGGTACCCCGCCAATGCGGCCAATCGAGATGTATCCCCGCACTCCTCCTGCTCTGATTCCCTCCCCCCCCCACATCGATCAGCTCTGCATCTCATTCGTTTCTCTTCCCAGCAGATGTGGAACGGTATCGTGCGCCGAGGTGCACATGATCACGTCGCCCCGCTGTCGGTGGAGATCGGGATTGCCTGTTTCGAGCATTACTCCTTCGTGCGTGGTTTACGCGACCGCCGGGCGTTGATATCGGCTTTGCGGGGGAGGGGGATCCGAGGTCGAGCTCGGAGGAGAGCGAGATTCTACGGGCTCTGAGTGGCGGGGCCGTGCTGGCCAGATGTGGAGACAGCCGTCGACGGCACACACTCGAGCATTCGGCGATGCTGCGATATCGCGACTCTGCTTGTTGACGAGTCGAAGACCTTGCGATTCGTGCGCGTCGGGATGCAGCCAGCCGGCCGCCACTCAACTGCCAACCTCAATGGCCACGGATTTGCCCGGCCACGGCCTTCGATCCTCGCCGCCAGCCCGCCAGCCCGCCCGCCCGCCAATCGGCAGTACGCGCCAAGAGAGCTGGCCGCACCATCGCCGCCGCCTCCATCGTCCAGAAACCGGCGGCGCCAAACACCCAGCCCAAGGAGGGTGAGGGTGAGGGTGAGGGTGAGGGTGAGGGGGATGGCGATGGCGATGGCGATGGCGATGGCGATGGCGCGTGCAGCGAGCTGGGGACGGCAAGGGACATCTGCGTCTCCGTGGCCGCCAGGAGAAGCATCGCCTTCTCCACGAGGGAGCCACGTCGCCCAGAGCAGCCCACAAGCGCAGATGCCCGCCAGAGCTGTCAGCAGAAGGCGGTTACCCCAAGCGCCGCCTCGAAGCCATCACCACCACCATCGCCAGTCCCTCCACATCCCCCTGGATTCCACGGAGTATCACAAGCCCCCCCGGGTCAGATTCCCAGAACGAAAAAACAAAACAAAAACAAAAACAAAACACAAACAAACTCAAAGGCCAAATACGCGGGAATTCCCGAGGACCCCAATCACACCGTCTTCCGGCCTCGCCCAAGAGCTGACCATCCGGGACGCTATCCCGGCCGGACTCCTGTGCAGTATTTCATGTAGTCGGCGTCATTGCGCAGACTGCCCCTCCACTAGATATGTCACCACCACCACCACCAGTGAGCGCCGCTACGGCCGGCTGGAGGTGGGTATCTATTCGAAGAGCAGATCGGGGAAAATTATGTATATGTGTGTGTTTTCACTCTACGGAGGACCAACGGAATCCAGATGTCACTTGGAGCTGCTCGGCAAAGCAGCCAGTGAACGAGATTCGAGCTGCAGCTGCTGCAGTGCGCATCCGTCTCCCAAAACCTACATACCGACCAATGGCCGAAGTGCAGAGATGGCTCTCGTTCGGATTGGCTGGACTGCCTGGATTCTGAAGATACGGGTGCAGCAGCTGGGTGGACTTGCATGCATAGGTAGGCACACACTTCCTCTGCTCTGCATGGACTGCGGTTTCTCCGTCTCCTCGGTTCCGGTGTTTTGCTGGCTTCATAGGTACATAGGTACCTGATCGATATCTCCCATGGTGATGGACATGCGCACAATCTATCTACCGTTAGTTATTGGGCGGAGATCTGTCATGCGGGGAGAACTCTGAAGTGCAGTACATGAGGGCGAGCGTCGGTATGTTGCGCATTGTGCAATGGCCGCGCTTCATAGTCCCTCGTTCGCGATGCCCCGATCCGGGTTAGGTGGGTTCCGCCCCGCAAAAGAAAAAAAAAGAAAAAAAAACTTAGCGTGAAATGCTTAAGTAAGCAGATTTCTGTTTTATCGTTGCCCCTCTTTGGTGCCCCACCATACGGGAAAAAAAAATTGTAACCTTACACACAACCTCACTCACACTCCTCTACGGCGAAACAGACATTCCTCCTTTCTTTGCCGCAGGAATGGCCCCCGCAGAGTTCCTGGCCCTTCCGGGCTCTCCTGCATTCTCACCGTTCAGGTTGGCGGAACTCAAGGATAGCCTGAATGCATCTCTGCAAGCCGAAGGAAGTGTGGATGCGCAGGTTACGGATGTGTCTTCGATCTACGTCCACTACGTTTCGCCAAAGAGCGAGCAGGCACTCGAGACGTTGAAGAATGCGGACGCCCCCGAGAGGAAGATTCTCAGCAAGATGCTGGGATACGGTATCAAGTCGGCACCGGCTACCGCCACCGACGAATCGCTGGCCAAGGCATTGGGCGGCTTGACAGTGGAGAGCGAGGGGAAGGAGAAGTTGTTCTTGTACGTGGTGCCGGTCAAGGGCACCATCAGTCCGTGGTCGTCCAAGGCAACGTCGATAGCGTCCGTGTGTGGACTTGGTGGCATCGTGGAGAGGATTGAGCGTGGCGTGATGGTCTCCCTGACTTTTTCTGGAGAGTGCGCGGACCGGAGTGGGCCGTTCCCGTTTGCGGATGTGTTGCACGACCGCATGACACAGGTGAAGGCTTCATTCGAACCGACGGCATGCGCTGGGACCTGAGGACTAACCGAGGCACGAATAGACGCTCAGTGCGGATCCGCCGACATTCAAGTGCCTCTTCGGAACCCATGCTCCCGACCCCGTCGGAATCGTAGACCTCCATTCCTCCACGGCTACTCCGCGCGAGTCTCTGGAGAAGGCGAACAAGACGCTGGGGCTGGCGCTCGACGAATCCGAGATCAGATATCTTCTCGAGGCGTTCTCGAAGGACGGCGCATGCCCGCGCAACCCGTACGATGTAGAGCTGTTCATGTTCGCGCAGGTGAACTCGGAGCACTGTCGCCACAAACAATTCAACGCCTCGTGGACGATCGACGGCGAGGAGAAGCCCCATTCATTGTTCGGCATGATCAGAAATACCCACAAGGTCAGCCCTGACTACACCATCTCCGCCTATTCGGACAACGCTGCGGTCCTGGAGGGAAACGAGGGTGCTTTCTGGGCACCGAACCCAAAGACGAACGTCTGGGAAGCTACAAAGGAGGATGTCTACTTCGTTGCCAAGGTTGAGACCCACAACCACCCCACCGCGGTCTCTCCCTTCCCTGGCGCCGCCACTGGTTCCGGTGGCGAGATTAGAGACGAAGGAGCAGTCGGTCGCGGCTCGAAGCCCAAAGCCGGTTTATCAGGTTTCAACGTCTCCGATATGTTGATTCCCGGTTACGTTCAGCCCTGGGAATTGAACGTTGGAAAGCCCAACCACATTGCGAGCCCAATCGCCATCATGCTTGAGGCACCCATCGGCTCGGCAGCCTTCAACAACGAGTTCGGTCGTCCCTGCACCCTGGGATACTTCCGTACCCTCACCACCACCGTTCCCGTCGACGGCAAGGACGAGATCCGTGGCTACCACAAGCCCATCATGCTCGCTGGTGGTCTTGGAACAGTCCGACCCATTCATGCTATGAAGCTTGCTGGATTGATTGAACCTGGCGCGTACCTCGTCGTCCTGGGCGGTCCAGCGATGTTGATTGGGCTTGGAGGAGGAGCCGCCAGTTCCATCGCTTCCGGCGAAGGTTCAGTCGACTTGGATTTCGCTTCCGTTCAGCGTGGAAACCCCGAACAGCAGAGGCGGGCGCAGATGGTGATCGATGCTTGTGTTGCTCTTGGAGAGAACAGCCCTATCCGGTCCATCCACGACGTCGGTGCTGGCGGTCTGTCCAACGCTCTCCCCGAAATCGTGCACGACGCTGGCCTCGGTGCTGCTTTCGAGCTCCGCGAAGTTGACAGTGCGGATAAGGGCTTGAGCCCCCTGCAGATCTGGTGTTGTGAAGCACAGGAACGATACGTCATGGCCATTGCCGAGGATGGGCTCAAATCTTTCGAGACCATTGCGCAGAGAGAGCGTTGTGGTTTCTCGGTTGTCGGAAGGGCCGAGGGCGGAAAGGGGGAGGATCAGAGGCTCGTCCTGACCGACAGGGACTCCAAAGAGAACCCTAAGGTCATCGACCTGCCCATGAGTACCCTCTTCGGAAAGCCCCCAAAGATGAAGCGCGTCGTCCAGAGCCGGAAGCTCCAATTACCGGAATTCGATAACTCCCTCAAGTCCTACGCCCCTGAACTTACGGAGGTCAGGCTGGTGGCCGAGGCCGCGAACCGTGTTCTGCGCTTGCCGTCGGTTGGCTCCAAGAACTTCCTGATCACCATCGGAGATCGGACCGTCACAGGTCTTATCACCAGAGACCAGATGGTCGGACCATGGCAGGTTCCCGTTTCCGATGTCGCTGTCACCGCAACTGCTCTCGTGGAGGGAATCAGGACCGGCGAGGCTATGGCAATGGGAGAGAAACCTACTCTGGCCTTGATATCTCCCGCGGCTTCGGCACGCATGGCTGTTGCAGAATCTTTGATGAACCTGATCGCCTCAGACGTTCAGGACGGAATCTCCCGCGTCCGTCTCTCTGCCAACTGGATGGCCGCCGGTAATCACCCCGGTGAGGGGGCTGCCCTGTACGAGGCTGTTGAGGCCATCGGCATGGACCTTTGCCCTAAGCTTGGCATCAGCATTCCAGTTGGGAAAGACTCCATGAGCATGAAGATGAAGTGGAACCAGGATGGGGCGTCGAAGGAGGTTACCGCGCCCATCTCCCTTGTCATCACCGCTTTCGCGGCGGTCGAAAATACCACCAACACCTGGACACCGCAGCTCCAGAAGATCGATAGAAGCAAGCTTGTCTTCGTCGACCTAGCTAAGAGGAGCATGTCTATGGGAGGCAGCGCTCTCGCTCAAGTTTTCAAGCAGGTTGGCAATGCTGCTCCCGATGTTAGGGACGTCGAGGAGTTCAAGGCTTTCTTCGACGCTTGTAGACAGGCGCGTAAGAGTGGATTGGTAGAGGCATACCACGATCGATCGGACGGTGGCCTCTTCACCACGATCGTCGAGATGGCTTTTGCTGGTCGCGTCGGCGTTGATGTCGACTTGAGCAAGTATGCGAAGAGTGGCAGCGTCGAGAATATCATTCCCGCATTGTTCAACGAGGAGCTCGGAGCTGTGTTCCAGGTCAGGGAGGAGATGCTTGCTGCCTTCAACAGCACTTTCACCGGTTGCGGTGTGGCCGAGGGCAACATCATCACCATTGGAAGCGTCAAGCCCGTCGCCGCCGGTCAAGAGATCACTTTCACTCACGGAGCTACGCTAGTTTTCTCCGAACCCCGAGGAACCACCCAGCAAGCATGGGCGGCAACTTCGTACGCCATGCAGCGTCTCCGTGACAACCCCGCTTGTGCAGACTCCGAGTACGCTGCGATCCTCGATGACAACGATCCAGGACTCAGCTACAACCTTACGTACACACCTAGCACTGTTCTTCCCGCCCCCAGCGCGCAGCGCCCCCGCGTCGCCATCCTCCGTGAACAGGGTGTCAACTCTCATGCTGAGATGGCCTTCGCCTTCCACCTCGCTGGCTTTGAGCCCGTCGATGTGCATATGACGGATCTGATCGGCAAGCGCGTCTCGCTCTTGGACTTCAGGGGTCTCGCTGCCTGTGGTGGGTTTTCGTACGGTGATGTTCTTGGCGCCGGAGCAGGATGGGCCCACTCTGTCCTTCTTCACTCCGACACCCGCCGCGAGTTTGAGGCGTTCTTCAACCGCGCCGATACCTTCGCCCTCGGTGTCTGCAACGGATGTCAGTTCTTCTCTCGCCTGAAGGATCTCATCCCCGGCGCCGAGGATTGGCCTACGTTCGAGCGCAACGAGAGCGAGCAATACGAGGCCCGTATGTGTATGGTCGAGCTTAGCTCCCCCTCCTCTGCACCCTCCGTCTTCGTAGACAAGATCGCCGGCTCGTCACTTCCTATTGCCGTTGCGCACGGAGAGGGCCGCGCAGTCTTTGATTCTCCGGCGGATCTGGAGAGTCTCGAGAAGCGCGGTGGTGTTGTCGTCCGCTACGTGGACAATGCCCTCAAGCAGACTGAGCGGTACCCTTTCAACCCCAACGGATCGCCGAACGGAATCGCCGGTATTCAGAGCAAGGACGGACGGGTTCTTGCCATGATGCCGCACCCCGAGAGAACCACTTTGGCGGGAACGGGAAGTTGGATTCCGGCTGGGCTGGATAAGGAACGGGTTGGCGCTTGGGTTGCGCTCTTCAAGGGTGCAAGGAACTGGGTTGGATGAGGGATTCGTATGCTAAATACTATGGAGAATTGGCGTTGGTGTTTTTTATGCATTCTCTTCGTTCTTTCTTTCGTACAGTTGTCAGATAGCATGATTTTAGAGATCATTGCGAAAAACAAAATTATGCTAGTGTCCGGTGTCTAGACACGGTTTGCCAGCGTGCATATCGGACCTCAAACGGCTCCTATTGATCAGCCAACCATAGGCACCGGCTCTCTACAGGGAACTTGAGAGCCATGGGACGACGGCCAACACACAGTTACAACTTACCTGCATAGCTACCCCTCATCGCAAGCCTCCATCACCCGGCCGCGTTCTCTGCAGGTATCACTCCTCGCCAGTCAGCGTAACATCGTCCTTTATTCCCCCATCTCCACATTCACAGCCATGGGCCAACTCTCTTCCACCCTTCAAGCACCACAACTCGAATCCGAGCTTCGCGCCGAGCTGCGCGCCGCCGACGTTCGCGCCGCTGACGTTCGCGCCGCCGAGCTTCGCGCCGCCGAGTTTCGCGCCGCCGCCATAGCCGCGGGCGCGCTGCGCCGCAAATACTCGGAAGAATCGCAAGCCGCGTGGCGGTCGAACCGCAAAGCCGAGGCCAAGGTGCTCTCCGATCGATCCAAGGAAGCCTGGCTGGAAGTCGAGCGCCTCAACGCCCTCGCCGCCGAGCTCATATTCACAAGCCTAAACCCCGAGTATCCCGTCCACGGCGGGGGCGGGAGCGCAACGTGGATCGGATGGCTGTTCTGGGGTGGCGCAGGCGGCGAGCAAGAGAGGGAGAAGGGCACAGCGGGTCTGGCGAATATCGATCTGCATGGCCTCTACGTCAGCGAGGCCATCGAGAGGATCAACAGACACCTGGAAAAGTGCAGGGACGCGGGCGTGGAGAGGACTACGATCATCACCGGACGCGGACTGCACAGCCAGGGCGGTGTCGCGAAGATCAAGCCCGAGGTCGAGAGGTGGTTGCAGGAGCGCGTAGCGAAGTACAGGGTACTGCCGAAAGATAACGAGGGCGCTTTCACGGTGGAGCTAGTGAGCGAGCAGAAGGGTGGGTTCCGCGGGGTTTGGAGGTTGTTCGGCTGGTAGACGTGGTCACGAATGGATGGGACATTGTTCGGGGTTGGGTTCCTGCACGGAGAGTTTTTGGATCCGGGAGTTTGTGGAATAGGCTTAACTTGACATCTGTCGGAGGCGCTATCTAGATATGATTTATGTATGCGACGCAGATGGGATTGTCTACATGTTATGTACTTTGCTTATTATCGAGGTTTTGCAGCCACTGAAATCCGTAAACCGTCCCTATTTTTTTCTTTCTACCGAGGGACACTCAAAACCTATACCATGGGTTTCTTACATACAGTAGCAACAAGCGGGTAAAATCAGTGCCTGTGTAACAGGGGCGGCCTCGAAGGTCCAAATGCTTCCCAAATATTGCACTGCTATGGAATCGAGCGGACAGTCTGGTAGTGGTTTTTCGGCCTACTTTGCTGCTGTGGTTGCTTGGGCATACCAACTCTAATTATTGCCGATATCTATCTCCCGAGCAAACGAATAAACAACTTTTACTGGTTGTTCAAGTTTCCTGCATGAGCATTGGAGATGCAGTCGCCCATCAACCATATATCTGCGTGTAACATTGGCCGCCGAGAACCCAGGTCCAGGCAACGACACAATGCAGCTTTACACACTCTCTCTACCTAGAACAACACCCTTCAGCTTGACGTATCGCACACCACGAACAAAATCAACCCCGCATTGACCAAACGCCCCCAAAACCAATACATACCACCAATGTCAGCGCCGTCACTACCTGGAGATAGCAGCTCTGCTGCTGCTACTACTGCTGCTGCTGTAGTATCTGCTCCCACATCCCGCAAGAAATACCCAACAGCTCCGGCTGCGAACCCAAGGATGGAGGAGTTCCTCAAGAACTGGAGACAGGACGCCCTCAACAAGCATCAGTACGACGCGGCGATCTTCATAGGCGACAAGCTGTTGGCATTGACTGGTAATCGCTAACCCACGATCGGCAATTCTCCGCCTGGGATGCTGACATTTTCCAGGTGATCCGAAAGATGCCTTCTGGCTGGCTCAAGTCCACTTCAGCACCGGTCACTACAACCGAGCACAGACATTCCTGACGCGTAACGATCTGATCTCCCGCTCTACTTCGTGCCGCTATCTCGCTGCGCTATGTCTGATCAAGCAATCGAAATACGACGAAGCCCTGACGATCCTCGGCGAGAAGAATCCATCGCATCTCGCCATGAACACTCCACATACGTCGAAGCGCCGCACCGGGAAGGGGAACAGCAAAGACCGCGACGAGTACGGAAACAACATCAAGTTCGAGGCGGCCATGTGCTACCTCCGTGGACTGGTCTATGCGAAACAGAATGCATTCGACAAGGCTAAAGATTGCTACAAGCAGGCAGTACTGATCGACGTTCGCTGCTTCGAAGCGTTCGATCAGCTCATGAGGAATGCCTTAATGAGCCCAGAAGAGGAATGGAAGTTCCTCGAAAGCTTGGACTTCGAGTGTCTGAGTAGTGACGGCGATGACGGACAGGAGGCTCAGTTCGTCCGGATGATGTACACCACTCGTCTCAGCAAGTACAAGAACCCGGCGGCTTTCAACGCAGCTACTGAAGCATTAGGCGCAAGCTACAACCTAGCACAGAATGCGGACTTGATCATCTCGAAGGCAGAACTGCTCTTCACTCAATGCCGATTCAAAGAGTGCTTAGAACTGTGTGAAGGCGTCATCGTGGACGACAACTACAACTTCTCGGTCTACCCACTGTACTTGTCATGCTTACACGAGCTGAACATGAAGAACAAGTTGTATTTGGTCGCACACGACATGGCTGACCACTACCCCGAAGAACCTGTGACCTGGCTGGCCGTTGGAATCTACTACCTCACCACCGGCAAAATTGCGGAGGCGCGGCGGTACTTCTCGAAGGCGTCGATGATGGATCCCCACTTTGGACCAGCCTGGATAGGTTTTGCACACACCTTTGCCGCCGAGGGTGAACACGACCAGGCCATCTCTGCATATTCCACCGCCGCCCGCCTGTTTCAGGGTACCCATCTGCCTCAGCTATTCTTAGGAATGCAGCACCTGCAGCTGAATAACGTCACCCTCGCGGACGAGTATCTCAACACTGCTTTCTCGCTCTGTAAATCTGACCCCTTGTTGCTTAACGAACTTGGTGTCGTTTTTTACCACAAAGATGCGCTCAAGGAGGCTGTTCAACTGTTCAATAAGGCGTTGACGATTGCGGAGGAGATCGAATCGAATCCAAAAGCTTGGGTTGCGACTAGAGCAAACCTAGGACACGCTTACAGACGTCTGGAGATGTTTGAGGAGGCGTTGAATTGTTTTGCTGAGGTTACAAGGGGCACCAATGGTATGGATGCAAACATTGCCAGTGCCATTGGTCTGTGTCATCTGCAGGCTGGTAGACCCAGGGAGGCAGTCATCCACCTCCATGAGGTGGGCTTTCCACTCCCTCCTCACTCCTAGAACCTAGAGCTAACGAAGTGAGAATAGGCACTCGCCCTGAGTCCACAGGACCCAGTCGCAACAGAACTGCTCGAGAAGGCTCTTAAAGAGAACGCAGATAAAAGCGCCAACTTCGCAACTCCCATGGTCGCTCCCGACGGCGAGATAGTAATGCAGGAGGAGGCGGAAATTGATGTGGAAACGCTTCTTAAACAACGAAAATCCTCGCAACGGCCGGGTACGAGGGCAGTTGGAGCCCCCCCTGGACACGCTTCTTCATCGCGTGATCCACAAAAGAATACAGGAAGGAGACTGGGAGACTTCACACGAGATTTCGGCGGGATGGATGTCAGTGATGACGAGGGGTTGTAGCTGCCTACTGGGAACGGTTTGGGTATGGTTGGGCGGGAGTTTTTTTTTCCCCTTCTAGATTAGTTTTTTTTCCCCTGCATCATTACCGCATCCTCTTCTTGTTCCTGGTAGGTAAATTCCCACGCGTTACCACCAAATGGAACCCTCTTGTTATCTTCTGGTTGTATTTGAACTCTTGGGAGTTTGGACAGGGCGTTGGGAGTAACTTTGGTAGATGGTTGCTGGGCGAAGGCCAGTTTCTTCGGGTAGGCGGCAAACCGACCATCTCCGCAATAAGGTTTTCTTTTACGTTTTGGCAACGAGACATGCTGTCATATGAAATTATGGTTTGAGCCTGGACTTTGCTTGCAGAGCCACAAAATCGACGGACACTCTGCATGTTCGTGACCTGTTACTGGAGCCCAAGAGAGACAGGCAAAGACCAGAGGCAACCCTATCAACATACTCCGGTAAACCGATGGATCAATTCAGGCTGCATCTGGGCTGAGGCCAATGCACGATCGAATTGACCGCTCGAACTGCCTAACTCTTCTTCGATTTGCCGTCCAACAAAATCTTCAGCCTCAGCCTTACTACAAACTTCCGTTAGTTACACTAGGTACATACATACATGATACTTAGTTATCTACATTAGACCGCCGCTAATCGGACCCTGCAATAACACCGGGGCGTGATTGGCTCTGTGCTTATCCATCACTTGGCAGGGCTAGCGCTCGAAATTTTCAGGAAAAAAAGTTCAAAAAAGCCCAAAAGCTCGAAGCCAATCCACTCAACCCCACATCCAATCCTCTCCCTCCTCCACCACCCTCCTCTTTTCTCCTCGTTTTCTCTTCTCCCCCAGAGACCGCGATCAGGTCTTTCCACTCTCCTCTCTCTCTTGTGCATCCTCCTCCGGTAGGATGTTTTCCTCCATTCGCAGAACGTCACGGATACTCCGCCTGCGTGTTGCTTCTTCGGCCGTCTTCGTCCCTTCTTCCCTTACTCTTATTCACCATGCTCCGGCAGCAGCAACCGCCAGTTTTGCCCGCACAATGGTTCTCACCTCGGGCCACAATAGGCGCAACCTTCCTTCTGTAGTTGATCTGTCCGAACACGAAGCCATCCTCGAGGACAGCGAGCATGAAGTCACGACTTCCGAGGGGGGCATCCGGCGATTTCAGGATCTGGCCGACAATCAAATTATCGACGCCCACGTCGTCAAGAACATCACCGATGGTATGCGGTACGACGAGATGACCAAGGTCCAGCGCAGAACCGTCATTTCCACGGTCAATGGAGACGACGTCCTCGCGCAAGCCAAGACCGGAACCGGAAAGACTATTGCCTTCCTCTTGCCAGTAGTACAACGATTGATCTCTTCTCCCGAGCCCATCAAGCCGAGGAGTACCGATATCCGTGCTGTTATCATTTCGCCGACCAGAGAGCTGGCTATCCAGATCTACAATGACGCCGTGAAACTGTGCGCAGGAACCGGTATCGTGTGCCAGTCTGCCGTCGGAGGAACCGGAAAGTCTCACGCCGTCCTGCAAATGCGCCGTGAGGGTTGCCACATCCTGATCGCTACCCCAGGACGTCTGAAGGATTTGCTGCAGGACGAACGCGCCGGCGTGAATGTTGAAAAAGTTGATACTCTCGTGCTCGATGAGGGTGACACTCTTTTAGATCAGGGATTCGCAGACGCGATAGACGAGATCATTCGAATGTTTCCTGCTGCGAGCTCGGGGGTACGTCGTGGCGCTGGGAGACAATCGATGGTCTTCTCCGCTACTATGCCCCAGAAGGTTCTCGAGATGGTCCGTCGTACGCTCCGCAAGGACTATAAGTTTTTGAAGATGGTCGATAAAGGCGAGGCTGCGGTGCACGACCGTGTCAAGCAGCACCTCATCAAGTGTCGTGGCTTTGAGAACATCCTGCCCTCCCTCTACGAGCTTGTGATGAAGAATCTCGGCCTTGTTGAGAACGACGAGAAGACCAGCGTTGTTGCTGAGGAGTCGGCCGAGGAGAAGGAGCCCTTCAAATCGATCGTGTTCTTCCCGACCACCAAGTTCGCCGCTCTCGCCGCTGCTACTTTCCGCAATCTCGAGCACCCCGATGGCGCCCACCCTCTCAGCAAGAATACAAGGGTGATCGAGATCCACTCCCGCCTTTCCCAGAGTCAGCGCACCAGGGCTGCCGAGAGATTCAGAAGCAGCAAGAGCGCTATCCTCTTCGCCAGTGATGTCGTCGCCAGAGGAATGGACTTCCCTCACGTCACCCACGTCATCCAGGTCTGCGCGCCTTCCAACCAGGAGCAGTACATTCACCGTCTCGGACGTACCGGTCGTGCCGGACGACCCGGTGTTGGATACATCCTGCTCACCGAGGCAGAGCTCGCCGAGAGGAATGTTAACTCAATCCTCCATGGCATGAAGATGGAGACCATCCTTCTTGGAGCTTCCGGCATCAGCCTGGAAACCGAGCAGCAGCTCAGCAAACCCGCTCTCGATGCTATCAAGACGGTAACAGATGCGAGCGTCAAGACCGAACGCAAGGAGCGTAGTGATGCCTACATGAGTTTGTTGGGTTACTTCACTGGGGTGCTCAGCAACCGTCAGATTCTCGTTAACGCCATCAACCGCTGGTCATCCCTCGGGTGGGGTATGCAGAGTCCACCTTATATCTCCCCCATGATGGTCAATAAGCTCGGACTCTCCAAGGTCGAGGGCTTGAACAACACCTACTCAGCTGAGGACGCTGCACCCCCCGAGCGCCGTGGTAGCGGAGGGTCACTGAGGGGTGAGCGTGGTGGTTTTGGTGGAGGACGTGGCGGCAGCTCTTTCGGCAGCCGTGAGCGCAGCAGCGAACGCCCGTCCTACGGCGATCGCCCCGCTTTTGGTGACCGCAGGCCCCGCAGTAGCTCCGGCGACCATGGGAGCCGGCCTGCCTTTAAGCCCCGTGGCGACTTTGGTGACCGCGGTGATAGATCGAGCTTCAGCGACCGCGGCGACCGCCCGGCATTCAGACCCCGTGGAGACTTCAGCAGCCGTGGCGACCGACCCAGCTACGGCGACCGTGGTGACCGACCCAGCTACGGCGACCGTGGCGACCGACCCAGCTACGGCGACCGTGGTGACCGACCCAGCTACGGCGACCGTGGCGACCGACCTAGCCGTGGAGGATTCGGCGGCCGTGGTGGTGGGAGCCGTGGAGGCTTCGGCAGCCGTGGCTCAGACAAGAACAGAGCACCGTGGATGGGACGTGGCGCTCGTGATGGGCCCGATTACGATAGGAGACAGCGGTATTAGAACTTGATGACATTACGATCTTAAATGAAGGTGCCGAATAAGGGTCGGGGGGTTTGGGTCTGTCTTCTTCACATTCTTCGTCTTCTTGTACTATTAAGGCATCTGGCATTAGATAGGGTGGTTGCTCGGTTGGTTGGTTGGTTGGTTGGGCTGTGCTTTCTTCATCCCGGACTGTTTCTCGTCACCCATTTCCTTCAGTTGAGGCTGCTGCTGTAAGATATATATCTCTGCCTTCATATCCCTCTTGGTCTGCGATTGTGGGGCTTTCCTTGAGCTTCAAAAAATTTGAGTTTGATTGGGGAGGGGACTAGTGGTGTCATTTTCCTCTCCATGTAAAAAAAGAAAAGTTTTTTTTGGCGCTTTGTATAACTAGAGAGAGAGAGGGTGTGTATGGGAATAGAGATATGGGTGGTGGATGGGGATGGAAGGTTCTCTACTCCATATGTGGTTATTTTTGCGTGAAGTGTGACGATGTCGTGACATCTGTGTATGTGAATGACGGGCTTTACTCACTGAGTACTACAGTAGTTGTTATCACGTGGGGACATCGTATGATACTGGGCAGATAATCAGAGTCCGCACCGAGAATGTTGGCCCCGGTGAAGTGGAAGCTTGGCTGTGTGATGACGTCCGGCGGTTGTGACCGGTGTCGGCTGCTCTTGAACGACATCTACCGGAAAGATCACTCGTCGTGGATGTCGACGCAATCGCCGCCTCAGTGCACCGTGCAGTAGTTGCTGTCCGCTACATATGCTTCCGACGGCAGACGTCGGTATGTGCGGAGGCGGGAATGCCGCGGAACGGTCTGGACCACTTGCCGGAGAGCGGACATGGTTTTGCAGTTACTCCGTCTGCGCGCATTCTGCAGCACGGTCTGTGGTGCTCTGGACAGTCGCAGATATATGTATGTAGTACGTATTGCGACTTGGACCCCGTATGCTGCACCGTGTCGGATGACGGGCGGAGGAGCATCGTTGCTTCTCGACCGAGCGGAGAACTGCCCCCCCTCAAACACGATGGCCACTTTGTCCGTTGTTCTTTATCCTCCCGCCGAGGGGGTTCCAATGCGTCCACACGAAAGATCTTGTGGTCTCTGGACGCCGTCCGCCGAGGAACTAAGGCTCCATCCCGAAGCGCATCCGCATCCTGGAACCAATTCTCGCGAGACAAACCAGCTATCTATCCATGATGTGCATCGATATCTAAAGCGCAGGTATGTAGGTATGTACTCTATCTGCCCGCCCTACGGAGGGGGTCTTCCGACGGGACGTGTCACGGCGCGAGTGGATTTCGCCGCCACAGATTGCGCTTTCTGGATGCTCTGCACCCTGTGCTCTATGTAACTACAGCTCTACATACGTCTGTGCTCACGTGGCACGTCCAAGCAGGGGCAACTCGATACTGACCTATCCAACCTATACAATATACCAAGTGCACAAAGAAGCCAGGGATGGGGTTCACAAATTTGGGCGACCAATCGTCTTGTGTCTCTCCCCCCCGGCTCTCAGCCCAATCCTCTTAACTACCCGCACCCCCCTCCCAGCCCTCCTGAATCCAATCCGCAGATTCTACCACCATCACCACCACCACCACCACCACCACCACCACCACCACCACCACCACCACCACCACCACTGTGATCAATCACAACCGCATCCGCAGCTGTAACCAACTACGAACCCCAACCCGCAAACCAACTCCAGCAACAATGACCTCGCCGCCCGCCTCTCCCGTCCCGACCGCAAACACGACGTCGATGCTGCCACCGCCACCGCCACCGACACCGATCGTGCTGGCGCCCAAGCCGCTGCGCATACCGAGTATTCTCATGTCGGCAGCCGCACCGTCGCCGCGTACGCCGTCGCCGTCGCTGCGGAGCACACAGGACGTGCTGGAGGACTTCCTGAAGCTCGTCAGGGGCGGCAGTCCACGACGGCAGCGGGGCAGTGTTGTCGGCGACGGCTCGAAGGAGAAGGGACTGGGTGAGTTGCTGCCCCCACCCGATGGTTGTGGAGGCACTGGATGTACGCACAGCTAACGCGGATCGCAAACACAGCTGCTGCTACGTCGCCCGTGTCGAGGAAGGAGACTCGCAATCCGATCATCCACAATTCGCAGTTCGGAGTTGGCGGACAAGGGGACGAGGCGTGATCATCATCACCATCCTCCTCCTCTCCTTCGTGTGTGCATACTCTTACCTTTTTCTCTCTTCTTCGGCCTTTTTTTTTGTTACGGTGCTCTGACACGAAATATGGTGTGACATTTGTTTCTTTTCTTTTCTTTTCTTTTCTTTTCTTTCTTTCGTTACGGGGACGGAGGGGAGGGAACTGATAGGACTCCGCCATGCTAGGGGGGGTTGGGGGATGGTTCTCGAGGAGGAAGAGGAAGAGGAGGAGGAGGAGGAGGAGGAAGTTGCGATTCTACGGGTGACACTATATGTACTTTTTTTGTAATGCTGTGGAATACCTCCCTCTATCGCTGCGGACTAGAAACGTTTCATATCCGTATCGGTAGCCACTAGAGCAGGCAGAGCTCGATGTATCCGCGGAAGGAGGGGAGGGGATGAGCCCCCGAGGTCAACTTGACGCGGGCGGCGACGCCGTGGGTACAACATATGTGCGTGCGTACGAGCGGGAAGCGGATACCAAACGGCGCAGCTGCATCTGAGGGACTCGTCCTGTCCAAGACGGTATGCAAGGCAGCGTACTGTGGGGGGTCCTCTATGGCACTCCAACTCGGGGGAGGGACTTCATCGCAACGGGCTGAAAAGCTCCGTGTTTTGCGCGCAGAACAGCAAAAGCCACGGAATCTTGATCTCCCCGGAAAGAGAGTGGGCACACAGTTCAGAAAATTTCCAGGAACCCCCCCCCGCCCCCCCCCCCCGGTCTGCGGGGACGGATTTGCCACTGTACACGTAACACCGGGGCGAGTGGGCGAGTGATCCATGGTGACGCCGATCTGTAACCCGCCACACCCAACATTCGTGCAGATAAGCCTCCGCGACGGGAGGAGGAGACACAACCCCCCTCCCAAACCCACCCTTTGTGCTGGCAGGTAGCGAATGCAATACGAATGATACGCCATGACGGCGGCCCCCCCCCACTTCCACCCCACCAGCTCGGCCGGCCCAACTCGACGGGTGGACCGTCTTGGGCCCCGCGATGTGCCCCCCCCTCTTCGCTCTTCACGGATACATAGCCCGATAGCTGCAGGACACAAGCACCACCCACCACCCCGGCCTCGCCCTCCCCCCCTCCCCGGCCCGCCCCGGCCCGCCCCGGGACCATGTGTGTATTGGTAGTGCACTCGTCAATCTTCCGTGTGCGGGGGGGGGGGGGGGGGGGGGGGGGGGAAGCGGGGGGCCGGGGCGAAAAAACCACAGTTGGTGTTGCCCCAAAAAATTTT
>Ga0307508_10000241_pt1 | contig 66558 bp, 85 predicted proteins | sample 9_EM_MG_FD_203089 | JGI IMG/M metagenome (GOLD analysis project Ga0307508, IMG submission 203089) | Populus trichocarpa ectomycorrhiza microbial communities from riparian zone in the Pacific Northwest, United States - 9_EM | ecosystem: Host-associated > Plants > Roots > Unclassified | place... | reverse complement strand
AGATTACCAACCCCGCCAAAATTTACCCCCCCCCCCCCCCCCCCTCCCCCAAATGGATAGCCTGAATTCCGAAGTGGTTGTGTTTTGGGCACACAGTGGTTGGCCCTGGATGGTCGTGGCCCGCCGGGGGCACATTCTACATATCCTACGCTTACTCCGAGTCTGCCGCTTGAGGATAAGATCACCACGACGACCAGCATTTATGATCCCGTCGAAGCAGCCGTCGGCATGGATCGCGATCCTCCTCCTCCCCCTCCCGCCATCGTTTTGTCCCGGCACCGGCGCCACAGCAACCCGACACAGCGCCGACGACGGGATTCCCGACTGCGGAGATGGTCCCCACGCCCCCGCCCACCGTCGGTCCGAGCGGTAGACTTTGCCCCAGCACCGCGAGCACACCCAAGCAGCGGGCACATCCACGTTCCGCGGCGGTAGCAGCAGTACCTCCGCGTCCGCGCCAATGTACCTACTACAACGACGAGCCCGATTTCTTCGGTGACAACGGGGCGCTCGCCGGCGCCCCCCGTCTTCCTGGCGATGGCCGTGAGCATGGCCTAGCTCCTACGGAGGCGAGCGCAGCCGCGATCACGGGGTGGGGGGCTCCGGGTTGCCTCCAATTATATCTGGCAGACCGTTGTTCCGTGCCCAACCCAGCGGCCCGAGCTGCCTCCATCGGAACGGGCTTGCTGCAGGGGCGGCCACGCGGCGGATGAAATCAAGGTTTGGGAGTTGGCGCGTCCTCCGAACACAATGTTGGGTCCACACGAAAGTCGAGTTCCCCGCAACCCCCGCCCGAACACACTGGAAGGACCTGCCCTACATACGCCCATCCGCTATCTGCCCCTTCACCTCCCTTGAATGTGTCTCCGAAGGCCTCTCCGCGGTTCCAAGAGCTGTGAGCACCATCCCTCTCGAGAAGCATCCACAACAGCCGGATCTTCACTTCACACTCTAACGCTCCCTAGTGCAAACCTTCATTTCTCGCAGACGGTCAGGGATCGACGCATAAACGCTGTTTGTGCCCCCCCGCTCCGCCTCCACCGCACACACCACTATACTACCGATACATCGCTGACATGACGGCACGCCGCAACTCCCTGACCGACGGCTGCACGTTCGCGGACCTGCCGCCGCCGCTCGTCAGCAGCGGCTGGGAGGAGATATCGCGGGCGGAGGGTGGAACGGTCGCGGAGCAGCAGGACGGCGAGGAGCTGCGGCGCATCGTGGGCAGGACCGAGTTCCACGGCGTCCGCCAGCGGATCAGAGAGTTTGGGCGGTTTGCCGGAGTACGTTTTCTTTCTCTCTTGCTTGCTTGCTTGCTTCCGCGCGCGACGCGGCGGGGAGCGGGAGGGAAGGGACTGACCGAGTGCCAGAGATGGCTGGGTGGCTTGGAGCGCGCGGTGTGGAGCGACTCGAGAAGCGCCGGCGTCATGGTGCCGGATTTGGCGGCGGGAACTACGAGCTATGCACGATGGTCCGCGAACTAGTGCTGCGCGCCGGAGATGTGTCTGCGAACGAACGTGTATTCCGAGAGCTTTGTTTGCTGTCGTTCCCCTGCAGGCCGAAGAGCTGTGGATCTCTGTAGCGAGCGTTCGTGGCGCTGTCATCTCTGTAGGGCTGTCGCTGAAATGCTTGGAATTATATGAAACAATCTGTCGTCCCCGGCAAACCCGGTCGGGAGTTCAGGCACATGCGGACAACCTCCAGGCTGGTGCCCAGTGGGCTTGCGGAGTTGTTGAGATTCCAGTCGACCCATCCACTTCACGTGTAGGTATGTGAAGGATCCCGAGTTCCCATAGGGGCCCATCGCTAGACTTTGGGCTTGTAGTTACCTCTCAACCAGACTCCGGACTGCGTGGCAGTACGTGCCCCGGTCGGGCGTTGGTCCGTTGGTTGAGTTGACCAAGCATTTCTCTCTTAGTTGATCGAATTGGAGTACCCGAGGTTTTGCACGAACCCACGAGATATCACTCGGTGTCAAGCCATCCTGCAAGTGAATTTCCCTGGTCTCGGCGTTCTCTGATATCCTATCTAGATATAGATAACGTCGGCTGTAAGCGGCCGAGCAGGCAGGGATTCCCCGCAATGTTGAGCCGCACTCCGGCCGGACTAGAGAGCCATCGATCCCGGTGTGGGATTCTTGCGGGCCTGACACCACCAACACACTCGCCTCATCCTCTGGACGCTCAACTGCTATGTTCACACAGCCTCAACAGCTCGTTCCACCCATAGCGGTGTCCGGCTCCCATCCCGTGACTCCTCACCATATTCCCTCCCTCAAGCCGGGCCTCTTCTCCATGTTGGTAAACGGTGTCCCGGTCGCTACCTACTCGAACAAAGACTACGACTTCTCCTATCTCTCCGTTGGCCATGGCCCTCTCCACCTCGAGATATCGGCATCCTTCCTTATCAACAGGGCGCATGTCTCTCCGCTAAAGTTCGATATCACACCCACGATCTCGGGTGACAAACTCTCAGCCACGCTTCCAGGCCCAGGATACTACATCATCCAGATCGGCGCATCCAATCGGCTTGTTGTCCTTGCCGACTCCTGCCTTCTGCACCCAACAGCATCGAGCGGTGTGGGGGTCTGGAATGTCCAAGGCCACGGCGCAGCGCCCGACGGCACCTCGATTTCCCTCACCACCGCTGCGTTCCAGTCGTGCCTGGACGCCGCGTCCGCTTCCTCCGATCCCAATGCCCTGGTCTTTGTCCCTCCCGGCCTGTACGCGGTTGGCAACCTCGTGCTAAAGTCCAATTCCACCCTCTACCTCTCGCCCGGCGCAACGCTGCGCTTCAGTCCCGAGGAGAAAGGCAGCTACAAGATCCACTGGCACAAGGACTCGCAGGGGCGGCGGCCGATCACATGGTGGATATCGACCGCCTTCGGCTCCCGCAACATCCGCGTCTTCGGCAGCGGGGTCCTGGACGGCAACGGCGTTGCGGCAGCCAGGGCCGGCATCGGGAACAACCTCCTGGTTCCGATCGCCACCGATCGCTTCTCGTGCGAGGGGCTCCTGTTCCTGAACTCGGCGTCGTGGGCCTGCACGCCGATCATGGTCACCGACGGCACGTTTCGGGACTGCAAGTTCGTCAACCGGTTTAGCGAGGCGGGCGAGAACGATGGGATCGATGTGATGCACTCGGAGAACATCGTCGTCAGCCGCGCGGTCGGGATCGGCCTGGACGATCCGTTCTCGACAAAGACGTGGTGCAGCGAGAGCGATATCGCTGCGTCTTGGCCCCTCCCGGACGGCGGCCAGCCGCCGGCGCTGCGAGGCGTCTCCTTCGACGACACGCTGAGCTGGACCATCTGCTTCGGCATCAAGGTGGGCGCCGGAATGTGGTCACCGCAGGAGGACATTGCATTCCGGAATGCTGTGGTCTACGACTCCAGCATCGCCGTTGGGATCCATTTCCACTCGGGCTCGTCGCGCGCCAAGGGCGTGCTGTTTGAGGACATCGACGTAGAGAACGTCACGTGGACGAACATGAATATCTCGTGTTGGTGTGCTCTGATGGTTACGGGGGGTGGGGCCGGGGAGGAGCCCCCGATCCAAGACGTGGTGGTGAGCGATGTGCTTGTACGGATGAGCGGACGGAGGCATGCGGTTTTGGCGGGGCAGCAGGGAAGAGCCATCGAGCGGGTGGAGTTTAAGTCCGTGGTCATGCCGGGAAGCACAAGGCCGGCAGAGACCTTGGAGGATATGCGGTTTGAAGGCGTGAAGTATGTACGGAACATCACCATCTCATAGCTTTATATGTGGAGTACTCTAAGAAATGGTGCCCTGTGGTGAGGAAGCAAAAGAATAGCCCTGAGCAAAATAGAATTGATTCAGCCGGGATTCGAACCCGGGTCGGGCGCAGACAGCTAGATGGCAAGCGCCCATGATACCCCTACACTACTGAATCATGCTCAGCAAAAATCATATGGCGTACATATCATGCTGGTAGCACGGCAACGGCCGCAAGATGATCTGATAAATGATGCAATTTCGACGGAAAAAAGTTCTCGCCGACGCAACTGTCTCTGCAGCTCTGCGGCCATTGTCCCTGTTGACTCACTCTCCTGTCCCGCCTCTCTTCTTCATTTAAGTTTGCGACACGAGTCGCTGGCCAGAGCTCCTGATTTTTAATCCCAATCGCAACAATCACCCATGGCAGCCCTCCGCCTCGCTTCAAAGAGGGTTTTGACCTCGTCGGCGAAGCTCCAGCTTCGCTCAGCCTCGGCCACCAACAGCTCCCCCCTTCTTGCCCGCGCTGCGTCGACCAGCAATCTCCCCGCCGATGCCCGAGCCGAGTTCGTCGTGCGTCCCTTCCTCCTCCCACCCGGGCAGACAATGCTACAATTAAAGTTCCCCCCGAGTAATGACGCCGACATCAGAAGGAGGCCCGTCTCCCCAGCTTCGATCCCTCGGCCGACTCTCAGAGCGCCGCTCTCGTGAGCCAACACCTGCCGTACATGGTCGCAACCTACGCGCGGCCCCCGCAGGTCTTCGTCAAGGGCGATGGGTGCTACCTCTACGATATCGAGAACCGGCGGTACATCGACTTTAACGCTGGTATCGCTGTCAACGCCCTCGGCCACAACGATGCGCACCTGTGCAATCTCATATACGACCAGGCGAAGCAGCTGATTCACGTCAGCAACCTCTATCACAACCTGTGGACCGGTGCGCTGTCGCAGCTGCTGGTGGAACGCACGAAGGAGATGGGCGGATTCCACAATGCCAGCAGGGCGTTCATTTGTAACTCTGGATCGGAGGCGAACGAGGCTGCCATCAAGTTTGCGAGGAAGGTCGGAAAGGCTCTCGGCGGTGAGAAGAAAGTCGGCGTCGTCAGCTTTGAGAACTCCTTCCACGGACGCACAATGGGAAGTCTGAGCGCCACCCCGAACAAGAAGTACCAGGCACCCTTCGGACCGATGGTGCCCGGATTCTCCTATGGCAAGTATAACGACGTCGCGGGAATCGATGCCTTGGTCACCGAGGAGACGTGCGGTGTCATCATCGAGCCGATCCAAGGCGAAGGAGGTGTGTGGGCTGCGAGCGAGGAGTTTTTGACCAAACTGAGGAAGAGATGTACCGAAGTCGGTGCGGTGTTGATTTACGATGAGATCCAGGTACGATCGGGCCTGTTTTCGGTATTTAGGGTTCCCTATACTGATCCACGGATAGTGCGGAGTCGGACGCACCGGAAAGTTGTGGGCCCACCAGTTCCTTCCCAAGGAAACGCATCCTGACATCCTTACGATTGCCAAGGCCCTTGGCAACGGTTTCCCTATTGGCGCCACTATGGTGAACGAGTGGGTGGCTGAGAAAATCGTCACTGGTGACCACGGAACCACCTTTGGCGGTAACCCGCTCGCCTCCCGCGTGGGCCACTACGTCTTCGATCGCATCGCCAAGCCCGAGTTCCTTGCCGCAGTCGAAGAGAAGGGCAAGGTGTTCGTGAAGCACCTCAAGGCCCTTCAGGCAAAGTACCCGGAGGTCATAACTGAGATTCGAGGCAAGGGGTTGATTCTCGGAGCGCAGTTGGACCGGGATCCTACGGAGCTTGTTAAGGGGTGTCGGGAGAGGGGCTTGCTCGTCATCACTGCTGGCACTAATGTGGTGAGGTTTGTCCCGCCGTTGGTGATTGAGGAGAGTGTCATAGACGAGGGTATGCAGATTCTCGATGAGGCTTTGGCGACGTTCGTGAAGAAATAGACCGGGGTTCCAGCTTAAGGGGTTTGGGCATGGCATTCGTATGTATCTCAGTACTTAGGTAACTACGAGTCCTTAGACCATGGTTCTGGATAGAGGCAAAATGTAGAGCATACGGATTCCGTCAATCGTCCGATCATCCGCTACTGTGATGTTTCATATCTATGGAGCCATGCAGCCTGTATGCACGGTACTCCTCTTAACGTTTTTCTTGTTCCTGCATATTTTACTGATATGTATTCGTCATTTACCCGGTTGCCCAGACGACACGGCGCCGAGAACCCAGGTTACATATATATCTACATGGGGATGGTTGAGAAATCGAGGCTGGAAGAGACGACCGCGCTAATTTGGGTGTTAGCTTGCACGCGAAACACCACTCAGGGCGACATTCACTTTCTCCAGTCTTCAAAAGGAAACAAAGAGGAAACGTCTTCACAACACAAGCCACTCGAAGAAAAAAAAAGCACTTCACAGCACCCATACTTGCCGTGGCATGTCTCGCCGCCCGCAGCCCCGCTCGTCGCCTGGCTTTGCGCCACCTCCTCCCATCCCCGCAGCCGCTTCGCATGGCCGCTCTCCTTCGGTCTCGTCGACCTCGTCGACCTCGTCGACCACTTCCGGCTCGCGTCAGGGGTTCACAAACTTCAAAAACTCCTCCACTTCGACAATCAAGCTGGCTCCGCCGCCCACGACACCGCGCCCCCCTTCACGTTCCTCCGCGAACACAGCTCCACCTCCCCTCTCCGTGGGCATCCATACCTCTCCACGGGCCGCAATGGCGCAGCAGCAACAGCAGCGGTCGCCGCAAGGACCCGGATACTTTGAGCCCACGCTGATACATCCATCAGTACCTACGCAGCAGCGGCAGCAGCAGCAGGAACAGCAGCCCTCACAGCAAGTCACGAGCGCATACGCGATGCAGTCATCCATGCGTAAACGTTCCGCGACCGAGCCATCTCCTTCCTCGCCATCGCTTTCGGGTCCGATGGTGTCCGGTGCTGCTGCTTCAGCTATCTTTCACGCCACGGCCGCAATGAACATCCCGCACGCGATCCTGCACCCCCCGCCGCCCCCGCTGTCGGAGCGCGCGCTGCCGTCCACCAGTGCACCCGCCACGACCAAGAAGGAGGGGATGAAGAAGATCTTTTCTAAGCCCGGCAGGATCGGCACTCCCGGAATCGAGAAGTCCCTGCGGCCTCCGCCTAGCCCCAATAAGTTACCCCAGATCTCGTCGCCAATCCCCCGGCTCGCCCCTGGGAATGACGAGAGCAGTCGCAGGCCGAGCTATTCGAGCGCGTACGCTTCCAGCACGACGCTTGTTTCCGGTTCCGAGATTGCGTTTTCCGTTTCGCCGCCAACTACACTCGTCGAACGTGGCTTCAGGGAGACCAAGGAGGAGGTAAGGAAAGAGAAGGACCATCACCGAACACATTTCCTGCGCACCCGTCGCGACAAAGATCACGGCACGTTCTCGTCGTCCAACTCCAACTCGAAAATGGCCGACTCGGCGGGGAGCTTGTACTCCTTTACCCCGTCGTCCCCGTCGTCCACCGTCTTTGCCTCGTCGAAGGACCTTCAGAAGACCATCTCCGGCATTGACATCACTTCGGCGTCAAAAACATCGAAAACCTTCAAAGCAGCTCTCGGCGGCGGCGGCGGAAGCATGGCATCTTACGAAGACTCCTTTCTCGCACTAGACCTTGGGCCCGCGGAAAACGCGTGGTCGACACTATGCGCGCGTGTGCTCCCCCTGTTTGACGGTGACCTCCTCCGTAACACGGTCGAAGACCTCAACAGACTTGTCACGCTGCACATCAAGCGCTGCGTTGACCGCCGCGAGCCGGTGCTCCTCCTTAACGACGTCCGAATGCTACTGGAGACCGGTATGAGCTCGATCGAACCCCACCTCAACGAGCTACCGGACGAGCGACTGCTTTCACGACTGGTCGAGATCTGGAGCCTCGTTTTTCGGTACACGACACCTTATCTCGAAGCAGTCCTACTGCCGCTCCAACAGGAGTTTAAGGGCTCGGGCTCGGTGCTCAATCCCCGTGAAAGCCGCGAATTCTTTGGTGTCGACGTCGCTGCTACCGCCGGCAGTCCGATGGGTCTTGACGTGCGCCGACTCATCATGATCGCCATGCGCGATTGTGTTGTCCTGCCGGTCTACGAGCGACTTAGAGTGTTGTTCTCACGCCTACAACTGGACTTTTCGGGGAATCATGAGGACGGAATGGAGATTGTCGGTCGCATGCTGCAGTGCGTCAGTGTTCTTGCTGCGGCGGGTACCGGCGACGAGGCACAAGGAAAAGTGGACGAGCTGGGCAAACGGCTCAAGTGGAATTGGCTTTCTCGCGGACGCACAGGGCGCAATAGGAAAGGCTTTGTGGGTACCAAGATGAGACCGGTGGGCGTGGGCGACGGTTCGTTTGGCGTGTTGTAGACATTGGATTTCGGTGTTCGCTTGGAAAGGCTGGATGGATTGGAGTTTGGGAATTTTGGCGCGCATGATTATTTTCGTTGTTGCATCAGACGGGTATCGTTGTGTTTGTACAGTAGTTTCCATTTTCCTTCCGTTCCTTCCTTTTCTTTCTTTTTACCCTGTTGATGGGCCTACACTTCGCACTGCACGGGCTTTTCTTTTGTATTATTACTATCTCACTTTGCTGTTGGTCCTGTTCCTTTCTTCCTTAGGATACTGTTCTTTGGTCGTTGGGGCCTGTTGTCGGGGGCTTTCTTTGCGTCTTTTGCGAGTACTGTACAGTTCTTTTGGCCATAGCTAGGGGTTTGGGTTTTTCTTTCGTATTTCATTGCATTCTGTTGGGGGTGGTAGTGAATTGCTTGTCTCTAGAACTTTTTTCCACCGAACGGAGTTTTGGAGGTTGGATTTCTTCACATGGTATCATCTATCCCGCCACGGCTTACTCCGAGAGCCTGTTACATGCTAGGCTCAAAGGCGATTCCGCCCCACCACACACGCACACACGCACATAGCGACTGCTTCCTAAAATCTGCGAGCGACATCGCTCCGCACCACGACTGTTTTCACACATTCCAATATATGCGTTACCCAGTGCTCGAATAAATCGAGGTTTGTCGTCACTGTTCTGCACGCGTCATCACAATACTTGCCATTTCCCATTTCCCCACACACAACGCTCGCTTCCCCTCTGCGCCGCACTCGGAAAAAAAATATGGTATCCTCTTCCGGCCATCATCATCGCTCGACTACCAAGGGCTCCAATAAGCCCTTCAAGTCCCGACATGCTACGAAATCCTCCTTGAAGGCTAAGAGAAAAGGTTTATCCGCTTGTATTCCCGTCGTCTGAACACACTGATGGTGGCGGCTCCGCAGGGAAGGCAGACGACACCTCGACGATTGCGCGCAAGAACCATTACCAGCAGATCGTAACGAAGATGGAACGGCGGAATAAGGCGCGCCAGCTGCAACTCACCAAGAAGAGGGATAGCGAGTTTGGCGGGCGGATATTCAAGGGCAAGGATGCGGCGCCGAGGATCGTGGCGGTCGTTCCGTTGTGCGCCGGCGTCAGTGCCGCCGCGGCCGTTAGGTCGCTGCTGAAGAGCTTGGATATTTCGGCGGAGGTACCGGAGGCGGGTGTGTTCACTGTGTGGTATGTGGTTGGGCGGAGGGTTGTGGTGGTGGATGAGGTTGCTGATCTGGGTGCTGTAGGGTCGACCGGTTCAAGCAGCGGATTCAGTGGGTCGTGTTGAAGCGGGACATGCTGCCAATTCTCGACGGGTGCAAGGCGGCGGACTTCGTGCTGATGGTGCTGTCGGCGGTCGAGGAAGTGGATACTTTTGGCGAACGGATCATCCGCGGAATCGAAGGTCAGGGTGTCTCCAACACACACACGGTCGTCCAATACTTGGAGAAGGTCGAGCCCGCCAAGAGGAGACCCGATGTTAAGAAATCACTCATTAGCTTCATCACCCACTTCTTCCCTACGACCACCAAGATCCACGAGTCCGAGTCCATGCAGGAGGCGCCGAACCTTATGCGGACGCTGTGCACCTCGATGCCGAAGGGTGTGCACTGGAGGGACGATAGGTCGTATGTAGTAGCGGAGGATATCCGGGTTGACGGTGATGAGTTGGTGATCGAAGGTGTGGTGAGAGGAAAAGGCTTGAAAGCGGATAGGCTGGTTCACCTCCAGGGCTTTGGCGACTTCCAAATTGGAAAAGTATGCAGATTCAATTCCTCTTTTTTGATCGTGAAAAGCTTACATGTGAGGGGGAACTTTAGATTTGCACGCCGCCAACGAGCCGCGTTCAAGGACCTTCTTCCGAAGAAATGGCGATTGACGACGAGACGAACGGTGCCGGTCTCCGGGTTCTCGACCTTCCGACACAGGACCAGGACGACCTCGCGGAGCTGGCGCCCGAAACGGAAGAGACTATGCGGGACATATCAGACGTCGTCTCGGAAGCCCCGACCAACATGTCCGAATCCAGGAGGGGTGTCCTTCTCGACGACCACCACTACTTTGATGATGAAGAGAGCAGTGTAAACCGTGCTTATGAGATGCCTAAGAACGCTCCGGCAGGAACTTCCAAGTACCAAGCCGCCTGGTTTATCGAAGGAGAGGATTACGGCTCAGACGTCAACGAGACCGAAGGTTCCGACACGGATATGGACTCGGATGGCGATAAGCCGAGACCCGAGGATGGCATCGAGGGGCTGGCCGGCCCATCGGGAACTACAGTTGCCGGTTCCATTTGGGGAGACGACGCTAAGAGCGAAATGTTTTTGGACCCTTCTCCAGACCAGGAGTACGAACAGATCCAGAACTTCCGAAAGAACCGCAGTGCACAGCTTGCAGAAGAGCGTGAGTTTCCTGATGAGATCGAGTTGCCACCCAATGTCCTGGCGCGCGAGCGCCTTACTCGATACCGAGGCCTTAAGAGCCTACGGACCAGCAAGTGGGAGACTGAGGAGGACCGGCCCTGGCAACCTCAGGACTGGGAGCGGCTTGCACAGATCCAGGACTACCGCGGGTCAAAGAACAGAGCTATCAATGAGGCACTGGTGGGTGGTGTGACACCGGGAACTAGAGTTCTGGTGTACATCCGCAATGGCCCACTAGAAGTAGCGGAAAATTTTAAGGCGAATTCGGAGCGACCAATTGTTCTCTGGGGACTGCTGCGGCATGAACACAAGCAGGCTGTCGTCAATGTCTCCATCATGGCGTCCACTGATTATGAAGGCGAGCCCGTCAAATCCAAGGATGAACTGATACTTCAGATCGGCCCGCGCAGATTACACGTTAACCCGCTCTTCTCTTCCTTGGGTATAACGGGCAAGAACAAGATCGGCAAGTTCGAGCGCTTCCTTTCCCCAGGTCAGGCCAGTGTAGCAACATTTGTCGGACCGGTGACATGGGGAAATGTTCCTGTGGTAGCCTGGAAACGCGGGGACGGAGAAGCAGACTGGGAAGTGATCGGAATGGGAAGTTTCCTCAACACGGATCGCGAGCGTGTGGTCGCCAAGAGGATCGTCCTCACTGGCCACCCATACAAGATCCATAAGAGGCTCGTGACTGTGCGGTACATGTTCTTCAACCACGGTAAGTCGCTAATTTGTGGACTGAGCATATTGGTGGGCGCTGACGCATCAGCAGAGGATATCGCATGGTTCAAGGCGATACCGCTGTACACCCGTCGCGGTAGAAGTGGATTCATTAAGGAGAGCCTGGGAACCCACGGATACTTCAAGGCAACATTCGACGGACGCATCAATCCACAAGACGCCGTGGCCATCAGTCTGTACAAGAGAATGTTCCCCCGAGGTTCAACGGAGTTTTCGGAGTAGTGCTGCTAATACTTGCGGGGTGGCTTCCGGGTTCCATTCAGTTCTGTCTTTTCGGTGCTGGGTTCTATAACTGGTGTTATTTGTCTGGGATTCCTGGGGTTTCGGCTTTTTTGTCACATTTCTTCGTGATTGCATGCCTACTGGATTGGATGATGTTTAAAAGGTTGGTGTGTGATTTGCTGAGTGTAACTGTATGTATCGCCTGCTTGTCTACTGCATGTTGCCACTTTATTCATCCGTTGTGGATGATTGATGCGACGAATGGAAGTCCGAATATCTCCACTTGGTTTGGTTTTTGGAGACAATTGCTATCTCGACGCATTGACAAACTTAAACTAGAACCTCCTCTAGTATTTTTTCCATTGTCAATTGGATACCAGCCAACTGTAGGTTTAGTCGGGCAGGTGCAAGGTCTGGGGAGGTTTTTCATCATCCAGGATTAGGATCTTTTATCGAGTAATCCACTCTAGCCAGTTCAATGGTCGGCACGTCAGGTGAAGTTTGGAGGCAGATTCCCACGCTTGGATTTTACCGACTTCAATTGTCGGTTTTTTCCCTCAGGAATTGAGCTTTCTGCTCAAGGAGTCCCTAGAAATCTCATTTTTGAGTAGTTGGTGTAGGCATTCAGGTGTTCCTAGGGACCCTAGTAACCTGCAGAATCCTACTCGATCTCAGCGGAATTATTATCTAATCCAACCCAAATTTTTCTCTCCAATTCATTCTCAGGGCCTACTCTTGCACAGGCTCTCCATCTGTCGGTACAGTTGCTTGCAGGGTGAGTTTTATGGCTTCTCGGGCCCCGACCTAGAGAGGTCATGGAGATGTACTTACTGTCCACAGTCCGCGCGAAAGGGGGCACATTTCCCCAAGGCCCCGCCCGGCAACTGCGAACCGCGGTAAGGAGGTCGAGCTATCAAACGTGTCAATGCAGAGCTGGTGGGAATGCTACTGGGGAAGGCGGCAAACTCAACAGCCCCAGGAGACGATCGGATCTCAGCAGAAATCATGAAGGTATTCTGGGCACCACATTACGCTGCTTGGGGGGTTGCGTCCGGCTCGGTCACCACCCAGAACTCTGGATGACAGCGAAAGGGATAGTTATTCCAAGCCAGGGAAGCTAGACTACCCCAAGGTACGTGCAGTGTTCTACATAGGCCAGACATGTCGGCGGACCGGTATAAGTCGACCGGTTGGTCGGTCTGAATAAAATTAAGCCGATCCCGACTAAGTGTTGGCCGGTCGGGATACAAGTATCTAGGCCTAGGGTTGGTCGGCCTGGATAACGTGAAGAAAAACAATTATTTTTCCTTGGCAGGGGCACGTGGAGAGGTCCAGTCGAAGCGGCGACCAGGCAACAATAAACCTCCCACCACTACACGAATTTACCCATATCACAGCATGCCGCAACCTCGAGGAAGAAAGCCAGCCAATACCACCGCGCTCGTAACAACACCAGCCCGCAAAAACAGACTGATGACGGCCTGTCTCAGACTGGGAGTACCCTGGTTGCCTCCCAGCAGTATATGTACGAATGATCGAGACCCCTCAATGATACCGAGTCGGGAGAAGAGGTGGTGGACGAGGAAGGCGTCGCCGTGAAGCTTTCTTCAAATGAGCTTTTTTTTTGTTTAATCATTACTCGCATGCGATCTCTCTAGATCATGGCGAGATTATGTACATTCCGTTTCCTGTCCGCTGTCCGCGTGGTGGCGGCACGTTGCAAGCTCCCCTTTGCCCTCCGCCCAGACCTTGTCCCAAGAAGTAGAACGCACCAAGGTAATTACAAAAGAAAGTGAGCCGAGCGGGAAGAACAAAAGAAGTCACCAAAAGAGAGCGCATCCCGTCCCCTACTCCTCCTCTCCTGTGGACGTCATGAAGGAAGGCGTGGGTAGGAACAGCGGAAGTCCCTTCCCGACACCCAGCTCCTCCGCCTCCGCCTCTCTCTCCTCTTCCCGCCCCCGGCGCTCCCGGAGCTCCCATTCCGACGTCTCGCTGCCTGCGTCCTCCTCAGCCAGCACTCTCCTTCCCACATCTGTGGCGGTGAGGAAGTCCAGTACTGCCTGGCTGCATCTCTCATCGGCGAGGAGGTCCCGAATCTTCCACCGGCTCTTCCGCCTCCCAGTCTCCTTCCGCACCTCCGCCCACAGGATCTTCTGCTGGGCCTTCCACTCGGGGCACACCTTGAGGAGGTACCCCCGGGTCTGAATCCGGTACCGGCGCCACCAGCACTTCCCATCCCCAGTTCTTCGTCCAGTAGATGTACTGTCCGGAAAGGCAGTGCCCTGTCTTCACCTGGTAGAACCGCGAGGCAAGCCTCTTGGTGCTCCCAGCAACCGTACCGTCCAGCCGCTGGCTCCTCGGCATCTGGTATTTTGTCTTGGAGGTTCGGCCCCCAGCCCACTGGCGCGCCTCCACCCACCTCTTCTCGGAGATCCCCACTTGAGATGCGCAAGAGACCTTGGGAGCGGCGTCGCACGAGCCTCGTTCCGGTCTTTCTTCAAATGAGCGTTGCTCCGGCAGACCTATCCCGACGTCGGCAGACCGACCCGACCTACGGTTGGTCGGTCTGGATATATCCCGACCAGACCCGACCTTGCCCGAAATTATTCCGGACTGGTCTATGTAGAACACTGGGTACGTGCCTACCAAGTGATCTCACTTCTGGATGTCATCAGCAAGCTGGTCGAACGCACTGCCGCTCACCTAACCGCCGACCACCTGGAGTGAGAGAAAGGTCGCATCCTACACGAAGGGCAGTATGGATGCCGGAAGCACCGATCCTGCATTGATGCAATGATGGTGCCCATGAATCGCACACAGCAGGCCTGGGGAAAGAAGAAGATAGCGGGCGCCCTATCTATGAACGCCAAGTCGGCTTTCCACAATGTCAGAAAAACCCACCCGGGCAGACGAATGGAAGATCCGGATCTAGAACCAGACCTCGTTCGATGGGCCCAGAGCTTCATGACTAATCGACATGTCAATCTTGTTTTGGACAGTGAGACGGGTCCGGCGAAACTGGTGGACACTGGAATCCCGCAGGGCTACCCAGCGGCACCGATCCGCTTCATCACCTACCTTTCAGGTATCTTCGACGAGGTGGAAAGGGAAGTGTCAGGCATCAGAGGACTATCCTTTGCCGACGACACTGCATGGTGGGCAGAATGAGGAAGGGAGCAAGAGGTGGCAGACAAACTGGCGGAAGCGGCAAAGGCAGCCGTTGGATGGACAGGAAGTAGTGGTATCGCCTTTGAGAAAGAAAAGGCGGAGGCGGCTCTGTTCAGGAGAAGAGGTTCGGTCCCATCAGCGAGCACCAAAGTGGGAGACAAGGAGGTCCCCTTCAATCCAGAAGCCGCTCGCTGGTTAGGTGTACGATAGACAGCCAACTCACCCTGAAGCAACATCATGCAGTCAGGATGAAGGAAGGGAGAAAGGTTATGGGACGGCTCCGCCGGCTCACAGGTCAGATGGGCTCTCACCAGCCAACTGCCGGAAGGTGTTGACAGCCTGTGCCCAGTTGGCCACCATGTTAGGAGCGGAGCTCTGGTGGAAAGGCGATGGGATCCGAGGTGCCAGCAGCAGGGCTAGCGATATCCAGCTGCTGGTCAACTAGGAAGCCAGGGCAGTGACGGGATGCTTCCGGACAACCAATCTGGCGGCATTGGCAATGGAGTCGGGACTCAGGCCGGCGGCGGCCCAGCTGGAAAACCGACAGCGACGGTTCGAGCTACATACGGCCACTGAGTCTACCACAGGGCAGCCAGGCCAGGGAAGTGGTTTTTTTTCTCGCTTAATCGTACTCGCGTTCAGCCTATCTACACTATGGCGGCGTACATTCTATCCATTTTTCCCGTCCACTGTCCGCGCGGTGGCGGCACGTTGCAAGCTCCCCTTTGCCCTCCGCCCAGGCCTGTCCCGAGAAGATAGATGCGCACTAAGGAAATCACAAAGGAAATAACAAAAGAAACGTGGCCCATCCCCTACTCCTCGTCTGCTGATGCCATGAAAGAGCAGGAATAGCGGCAGCTCCTCTCCGGCACCCAATTCCCCCGCGGCACCCAGCTCCTCCACCTCCGCCTTCTGCTCCCCTTCCCGCTCCCAGAGCTCCCGCTCTGACACCTCACTCCGGGCGTCGCCCTCTTCCAGCGGCGGCGCCAGCCTACCCACATCCATGAAGGAGAGGAAGTCCAGCACTGCCTGCCCGCATCTCCCGTCGGCCAGCAAACCCCGGACCGTCCAACGGCTCATCCACCTCCCGGTCCCCTTCTGCACCTCCGCCCACAGAATCTTCTGCTGCATCTTCCATTCCGGACACGGCTAGGGAAGTGGTAGCGCACCATCGGCAATTGGGAGGAGGCTGGAGGCTGTACTTCACCATTATATGTATTAGAGAAACCAGAGGCACTCGATGCCGACCTAATACAGGAGGGCGAGGCGGAGGCCAAAAAGGAGGCAGAGCGGTACCGACCAGGACTTACAATGTTCACGGATGGGTCACGATTCGACGACGGAGCAACTGGGTATGCGGTCACATGGCATCGGAGGAACCCAGCCCTGGCTAGGCGCACGCAATACAAGCACGGAGGCACATCGCAGCGCTGCGGGGGGGCCGGGTGCCGTTATTTGGGCCTGGAGATGCCCGACATGTGAGGAGTCGCTGGGAACGAGAAAGCCGATGAGTGGGCCAAGCTCGCAGCAGACGAGCCGGATGCACATGGGGCAGAGCGGCTACAGGGTGGGCGCGTCCTATGCCACTCTCCAGATCCTTCGCACGCCTCAAGCGGGAGATCTCGGAGAAAAAGTGGAATAAAGCCCGCCGTTGGGCAGGAAGCCGCGTCTCGGCCAAGAGGTGTAGGATGCCGCGCGAGCAGCGGCCGGACAAGACAGTGGCCGGGAGTTCCAAGAGGCTAGCCTCTAGGTTTTACCAAATGAAGACAGGGCACTGCCTGATCGGGCAGTATATAAATTGGACAAAGAACCGGGCGACCGCTCAGTGCTGGTGGTGCCGGTATGCGACTCAGACGAGGGAGCATATCCTCAAGAACTGCCCCGAGTGGAAGACGCAGCAAAAGGTGCTGTGGGCGGAAGTGCGGAAGGGGGCGGGGAGAGGGAAGAGCCGGTTTGAGATCCGGGACCTCCTGGCCGATGGACGGTGCAGCCAGGCGGTACTAGACTTCCTATCACCACGGACGCAGGGAGGCTGGTACCGGCTGAGGACGACGCGCAAAGCGAGGCGTTAGAATGGGAACTCCGGGAGCGGAGAGAAAGAGAAGAGGAGAGGAGGGTGGAGGCCGAGGAGCTAGGTGCCGGGGGTGAGGAACAGCCGCTGTTCTCCCCTACGCCCTCCTCCATGGCGTCCGTAAACGTGGAGTAGGAGTGGAGGATGGCGCTTTCTTTTCCCTTTTGTCATTCCTTTTGTCATTTCCTTGGTGCGTCTTGTCATTGTGGGGACCGGCCCGGGCGGATGGCAAAGGGGAGCTAGCAAGGTGCCGCCATCGCGCAGACAGCAGACAGGAACTGGGCAAAAGTGCACGCCGCCATAGCCTAGATAGGCTGGATGCGGGCATGATCAAGCAAAAAAAAAAGCAGTCCGCGCGAAGGCGACTCGTTGCAAGCTCCCCTTTGCCCTCCACCCAGGTCTGTCCCAGAAATGGTGCGCACCAAAGGAATCACAAAGGAACCACAAAGGAACGCCGCCCGCAGCCTCCCTACTCCTCTTCCCTTTCTCTCTGCTCCCAGAGCTCCCACCCCGACACCTCACTCTGCACGCCTTTCTCAGCCGGGGCTAAGACCCGCCTCTCCACATCTGCGTCGAAGAAGTCATAGACCAGCTAGCTAGAGATGTGAGTTGACAACTTCAAAAACGAGGTTTTGCAAATTCGGGGTTGAGTGATCGGGCTGCAATCCGAGAGGTTGGTGATCTGCCGATCCCAACCGGTAGTTACACCCTCGATTCCCTGCATCCTGGGTGTATGATATCGTATGTGCTGACCCTCTAATCTTCCATCCGGACCGACTCCGGTCTGTTGCCTAAGCGGGTGTGTGCGGGACACAGACAGTGTGAGTACTTAAGGTACAGATGAGTATTGTTTTTCCGACACTCACAGACATGTTGCTCCCATCCACCCAGGCCCTCGCCTTCCTGGCGCACAGCTACGACTACCTCGTCCTCGGCGGCGGGACAGCCGGGCTCACCGTCGCTACCCGTCTCGCTCTCTCCTCGCCCTCTATCAGGGTCGGTGTCCTCGAAGCCGGCCACTCGCAGCTCGACAATCCCCTCGTCTCGATACCGGGCTTCTTCGGCTTTTCCCGGGGTACCGCCATCGACTACAACTTCACGACCATCCCGCAAGCCAATGTCAACAACCGCCGCATGGACATACCGCGTGGCAAGATGCTCGGTGGTTCGTCCGGGCTCAACTACATGAACTGGAACCTCGCCTCTAAAGCCGAGTACGACTCGTGGGGGCACGGGTGGGACTGGGATGTCATATCGAAAACTGCGAAGAGAGTCGAAGAATATTTTCCGCCGGAGTTGGAGGCGCAATTGGAGTTGCTACCAAAGCCGCCGGTAAAGCCGGGGTTGCATGGAACGAAAGGACCAGTGAAGGTTGGATTCACGAAGTGGTTCCCCAAGGTCACCGGGACATTGCTGGGGTCGCTCGAGAAATTCGGGGTCGGCCTGAATCCTGACTCCATGAGCGGGGATAATACCGGCGGATATTATTCACTCCACTCAGTGACCAATGATGGTACGAGGAGTTATTCTGCGTCTGCATACCTCGCACCGAACATTGGTAGAGAGAATCTGATCGTGCTCACCGGTGCCACTGTGGCGAAAATATTGCTGGAGAATAAAGTGGCGGTGGGTGTAGAATTTGTCGATGATATGGGGGCTACGCATCAAGTGTTTCTGAAGAAAGGTGGGAAGAGCGAGGTGATTCTGTCCGCCGGAAGCATCCAGAGTCCCCAGATTTTGGAACTCTCGGGAATCGGGAAAAAGAGTGTTCTGGAGGCAGCAGGGGTGCCAATAAAGATCCGAAACGATCAAGTTGGGGAGAATCTGCAGGACCATTTATGTGTGTATCCTCCCATTGTTCACCGCGATGATCCACCAACTGACGGAACAGACACACCTATAACATATGAATTCACACCTGAAAACACGCCCACGAGGGACCTTCTCCTCACCTCCCCAGACTTCCTTGCCGCCGCGCAGGGAGAGTACACCGCCAACCGCAGCGGCATCCTTGTGGGCACTATCTTAACTATTGCCATGCTCCCACTCGATTCCATCCTATCGCCTACGGAACTAGCATCCCTCACGTCGCGAGTCCTAGCCACCAACCCTACAATTGATCCTTTCGAAACATTCGTCCTCCCGCGCAACACTACCAAGAATAAGGTCGCACAGACAGAGCTTATCTTCGCCCCCTTCAAGGTATCCTCGCCTCCGCCAGCCCCGGGGAAGACGTATTTTACCCTTCTCGCCGCGCTGATGCATCCCCTCTCCCGAGGGAGCGTTCACATCTCCTCCGCTACGGCTTTCTCACCCCCAGTTATCGACCCACGTTTCTACAGCGAAGCCGTAGACCGTGAGGTCATGCTTGCTTCCGTCCGGTTCGCCGCCAAGGTCGCCGCGACAGAACCACTCAAGAGGGAACTCGCCGGCCGTACCGATGAGGTTCCCGACGACCAGCTCTGGGAGGCGATCAAGAACACCACCGAGACCGTATTTCATCCAGTGGGAACGTGTGCCATCGGTACGGTTGTAGACGGAAATCTGAGGGTTAAGGGCGTGAAAGGGCTGAGGGTCGTGGATGCTAGTGTTATCCCACTGCAGCTGTCTACTCATCCGCAGGCGACGATCTATGCGATTGCGGAGAGGGCAGCGGAGATCATTTTGCACGAGGTAAACGAGAGATATTCCGAGGAGATGTAGACGCACATGAAATTATGAATCAAGATTCGAGTGCTTATAATCCACAATTGCGTTGCGTACGACAAATAAGGCTGTGCCCAGTTAGACGCCCCAATTGTCCCTTTGTCGAAGGTGTTTTGAGTGAGTTGGATTTTGCGATCCTTCCCCCTGCTACCCAGGCACCTGCCGTTTTGGACTTGCAGCGTGAATACTGCCGGCGACTTGTGAGCATACGATCTATGATATGCATAAATCACAAGGCGAGGCTCTTTTTTTACCACCAATCACGTGCGAGCTTAGCTAGATCATGGCGATGTACACACTGCCCGGTTTTCGCCCACTGTCCGATGCCGACCCCGACCTCGATCAGCCTACAGGCAGTCCGTTGCAGCTCCCTTTGCCCTCTGTCCAGGACCGTCCCAAGGAGATGCAGAGCACAACAAGGAAAGCTGCCCCAAATCCTACTCCGGTCCCTTTCCCTCCGCGCAGGCCTTAAGGGCAACAAGGCGCGGCTCGGACGGAAAACGATACTCCACTGATGGCATGGCCGAGTGCTTCTGCGTGTATCACTCGGTCATATGCTATAACTCGATGCTTTCCCCTATTCTTTAAAGGTCGAAACCTGCGTGCAAATAACGAAATATTGATGTGTCCATCTACTTTAGCCTTGTTCTGGCCCTTCAAGGCTCAAAGTCCCTCATCCTATGGTTGAGGAAGCGCTTTTTCACAGTGTACCTTGCCAGTCTCAGTGGTCGCAATCGCTGATCTCGTAGTCCTAACACTCAAGCTCATTGTGCAGAACCAGCGAGGGCTGCGTTGCCCTAGCTAGCGCGCTGGCGTTTCTCGGGGCTGACGGAGTGGTCCATGAACCGGCGATACCAACAAGATCCAAGAATTCACAAGTCTCTCTCCCGTTCCCTCCAATCTCAGCATCGCTCCGCCTCCTTACCCACCTCTGGAGTAACAGAAACCTCATTCAAGCTACCCCAACTCGGTCATCTCTACTTCACCCTCGACCACTCTACTTCCACTTCACTTTTCGACCACTCTGCTTCCACTTCACGCTTTAGCCACTCACTGGCTCTTCCTATACCTTTCTAGACCTTTCCTCTCTACAGATACCAAGATGTCGAGCAAATCTTCCGGTTCCTCCAGTAATTTCAACCCCACTGCTACCCCTTTCGTTCCAAAGGCTGTTTCTCCTGGTCGTCTCAATGCTGTGGCCCCTCCCTCCGTTCCGAAGACTGCCTCGCCGGATCGTCTCTCTGCCGGTGGGTCTCCTAATTATTTGAACCCCGCTGCTCTTCCCTTCGTTCCAAAGGGTGGTTCTCCAAGTGGTTCATCTACAAGTTCCAATGCGACTGGTTCCCGCCGCGGTTCGTCTACCCGTCTCAGCGCGACTGCTGCACCGTTCGTCCCGAAGAGTGTTTCTCTCAGTAGCTCGTCTATCAGTTCCAGTGCTACTGGTTCCCCCAATGGCTCATCTACTGACCTCAATGCAACCGCTCCTCCTTTCATTCCTTCTCGTGGCTTTCCCAGTCACTTGGGCTCCACGGATGTCCTGGTTGGTTTCTCCCAGGGAGAACAGCAGCAGAGTGGGCACTTCTACTGTAAGATTTCCCTGCATAATTAACAGCAACGAGTGGTAGCTAATGACCACTAGACCAGGTTAGCGCTGATCGTAACCTGTCCAATGACGAGGACTTCATGCCCCCTGTCCTTAGTAAGATCTTGTCAATTAGTTGTATAGTCGAAGCAATGTTGATCATTGGATGTATACAGCAAGTAACAATCCCGACTCCTACGAGTGGAATAAGGATGTCTTCCTTCAGCATGATAGTCTTCCACCCACTGAAGCCTACGCCCCTCAGATGTGCGGTCATTCGAGCCAGATATACTCCGTGCAGAAGGGTCTTTCGCAGATGATCAACGCTGCCCAACCGTACGATACGAACGTCGGGATCTTCGATACGTACGCCAACGGGTCTTCGGTCTCTCTAGACGACGAGCTTCCCAGAAGCGGAACTTTTTATCAGGGCATGATAGGCCAGGCCTACATAAACCCGAATACGCCCCCTGTCTCCTACTACCCTTCCCGGCCTTTCATAGACGGCTATGTCTCGCAGGAACAGTACGACAGTCTTTGCGCCAACACCGCTATTCCCGCTCAGCCGTACTACTATTACGATACCGATAGTGCATCCTTTGTCTACGGACACCAGGAAGGTATCCAAATGAGAGGCCTGAGAAATATGGATGTGAGTTTTTACAGCTCTTTGATGAGGTTCTACCTGTTAACCGATGCTTAAGGTCAATGCTGGAGTCCCTGTGTCAAACCAGAAAATATACACTAGACACGATGACGGCTCGAACGTTAGCGTCACAGCGCCCATTGTTCGTGAGAAGCGAAAGAGGGTCTCGAGGAGCAAGGATTCTGTCAGCAGCAATGCTCAGGTGAAGAGTTTCGACGAGACTATACGTGATCACTGGGAACAGCATGCCAAGAAGAAGGCTAAGATATCCAGAGTCAAGGGCAAGGGCAAAGCGTCCGCGGAATCTCCAGAATTGAATTCGATTGCCTACGAACACCCTGCGGAGCAGGGTGATATCATTGGCGATGACGGAGAACTTATGCACCTCTACGAGCCGCCCGGGGACCAGCTCATGTTCAGCGAAGAAGAGAAGCTCTACTTCACAGAGCTCATCGATGGTTACATGGCAGCATATTCGACCCCGATCCGGGAGGTCAACATGTACCATCTCTTCAATGCATTCCGGGATCTAAGGGTCAGCCACTACCTCACCGAGGGACCAGACCGCTCGAACGCGGAACTGTTCACCCTCTATCTCGCCGAGATCTCTACGGGCCGTACGGAGTCATCTCCGGGATACGAGGCGATATACGAGGAGGCCATGGGCCATCCGCCAGGAACCATACGGAAGAATGAGAAGAGGCTGTTGTCGGAGAGCCACAAGGCTGTCCGGAGCAGGGAGATCGATCGATCCCTGCTCCAGACCGACACGACAATCGATCTCTTCCAGGACCCGGAGCTCATGAAGGACCTCGATGACGGGATGGATGCGAAGCTGGTATTGTTCAAGGCCATAAAGAAGTGCTACAAGCCCGACGCACTGCGGCTTGAGCCGTTCTGGTGCCCTGCCGACGTGTGGCGCCAGTCGCCCTCCGCGCCCAGACAGCCGGAGGACACCTTCGCCCAGCGTCCTGTACGGGATGAAGGTGTGTTCATCGACCCTGTGCTAGCTCTCCACCCGGACTCGGTCGATGGATGTAGCGGCGCCCGCGTCGAGGTCCCAGAGGATCGTCAGTTCGCCCTGTACTGGTCCTCCGAGGAGATCTTCCTGCGCGGCCTGCTCAAGCTGCATCTCGTCTTGTATCCGGCCGCCCCCTTCGACTGGGTCCGAATAACCGCCGCGTTCAACAAATTGAACAGCCAGAACGGGTGCCGCGGCAAGTGGCGGCCGAAGATGGATCTCCGCGACCATTTCATGGTCATGTACCCTCAGGCCGCGGCCCTTGCACGGGCGGGGCGCTGGGGGGACATACAGCTTTGGGAAGACGACAGCAAGGCCCGGAAACGGTCGGACCGCCTCCAGGGTGCAACCTAACTTCGGCGAAGGCTGCTTTCCGGGGTGTACTGGGGTGCTGGATGTTCGATTTGTCAACGTTTTTTTTTTCTCTTTTTCTCTTTCTTTTTTACTCGCATATAACATTCCTATTCAATTTTCTTCAAATCTTTCACAACTATAAAGCAATTTGGTAGTCTCCTATTCGAAGGATTCATCGTGTTCTATCGGAGGAAACAATTTCGGCCACATTGTGTGGCCAGTAGACAGCATAGTGCTGAATAGTGCGAGGTACATACGAAGCCCAAACTGAGCCATGGTCGCAGAGGAGCCAATGGCAAACACTGCACCTAATCCACAGCGCTCTTGTGCTCAGCTCCTAAGGTTTGGAGCTACTCGTAGTGAAGGCCTGTTTTTTTTTTAATGCGAGTACAAATTATCACTCGCATTGGAAATAATTGATGAATGTGGATACATACTTCTTACAGCCGTTCCCTAGAATAGCTGTCTATAATTTATGCGTTCCCCGATTGCATGGGTTGCGGTGCCTGCCACACTACCTATGTGCCCGGAGTCCTACGGAAGATGGGATATGGTACCCGTCTTAGTTGTCTAGTCTTGTTATTGCCACGCATGAGACAAAAATCAATAACTTTAACTGCCGGCCACCTCTACCATTGATATCAGCGCTTCCTTGAGGTGAGTAGGGATTTCTACATTAGACACATAATTAGAAATATAGTACATATTGTTCGAAAGTATCTTGTCAACGTGGTGGAGTGGTTAACACGTTCGCCTGCTATTCCACATGCGGAAAGCTCAGCGGATGCCTTCGGGCGCGCAAGTTCGAATCTTGTCGTTGACGGTTACCTTTTTTCTCCCTTGTCTACGCTTTTCGATGTGATCCCATTCGCTGTTGTATTCCCGAGCCTGTTCCAACACTGTTCCATAAGTTCCTCACAATCTTCCTGAATCGTTAGGACAAGCCCCAGCGCACCGATTGCAACCCCATCCGCACGCTCTGACGCCTTGCCCACCTCTATGACCCGATCTCCATTTAATGCCCACAGCTCTTTCTGCAAACCTCTCACCTCATCCTCTAGCTCCTGTTCCTGCGTATCCACCCATATATCTCGCTTCTTTTCGCACCCCGAAGCGGGGTTGCACGTGTCCAGCGGACTCCATGGAAGTTGCGGGACGGATGGCCAGTAGGAACTTCTTCCCTTCTTCCGCTTCGGTCTGCAGCGTGGAAGGCGTGCTAAGAGGGCGGATACTCGCGGCTTCAGCTTCGCCGCGCGAATATAAAGCTGCCATGTTCTCAGCTGCTCTTGCTGGGTGGCGACGGCGAGGTCCGCGCCAAACGGCGTACTTACGGCAGTAGCGACACCATTGCTTGCGGATTCATGGACCGAGATGCGACGTCTCTCTGGAATGGGGACGAGCTCGAAGCGTGGAGAAATGGGATGAACGGCCGGGGCAACGCTGGTAGGGAGGAAGGGCGCGGAGGGACTTCTTGGGTGTTCCGTGGCATCTCCCCCGTTGGACCAGGCCGTCGAGCGGGATGGGTTAACCGCCCCCTGGGTACTGCGGAGAGACCGTGGTGTCGTTGGAAGAGAGGTCTCCGTGCGAGCGAGGGGAGGTGAAGTCCGGCCGGACGAGGAAGTCGTCGGACGAGTGTTGGAAGGTATGGGCGGAGGTGTAGTGGGCGGGGACAGGCCAAAAGAAACACCTCGCTGGTGACGAGACTCGCAGGGTGTCGGACCATAGAATGCAAAGGAAGGAGGTAGGGATGACCTGCTGGAGCTCGACGATGAAGCCGGTGGACGAGTGCTGGATGGTATGGGCAGGGGTGTAGTTGGCGGGGACTGGCCAAAAGAGGCACCTCGCTGGGGATGAGACTCGCGGGATGACGGACCATAGAATGCAAAGGAAGGAGGTAGGGAGGACCTGCTGGAGCTCCACGATGAAGCAGGTGGACGAGTGACATGGCCGGAAAACGAATACACGCTCCCGTCGTAGTTCGAATAGGTTAGATGGCGCTCATCACGCGTAGACGGAGAAGCCGGAATAGGAGGCGGGTAGGTCAACCGCCGCCCAGAATCTCTGTCAAGCTCCGGGTTGGTCCAGTGAGATGGCAAATTGGGCGACCTGACCTTCCAGGAAGCCAGGAGAGGTGTTTTCGAGGGGGTGTTAGGATCCATGGTGCCCGAGCCTGAAGATTAAGCGCGAAGAAACCAAAGACTGGAGGGAGGCAGCCTTACATGAGGGGGTTTATGGCTCATGTTGATGAGCCCAAGAAGGCTCCAGGGACTTGGTTCGATATGAAAACAGATTGTGGGTTCTTTCTTTGTCCACCTTTGCAGAGATATATCTACCAGCCTCGAGTCCTTTCACGTACAATCACTCCCAATAGCTCGAGCGCAATGATGAGCGATCACATGGACATTCGTCAAAGGTCTGCGGGGTAAAAGCGGTATCTTCTAGGTACATGTGTAAACGTACGAGACACCTTAGAATGCTATCGGTAAGCCAAATAGGAGAAGGAATACTCCAAACAGTGAAGACAATGTATAAAGGTATTTAAACGAAAAGTTGTCCCAAAAACTTCAAACTCCTCCCGCGTACCCTCTCCTCCCACGGAAATCCCCGGCCTTCAATCGCCCAAACATCGGCGTCGAGCTCCCTAACAACCCTCCCAAAAACATGCGTTCTGGCAGCCACACAAGTGAGCTCCTCCACCAGTCCCACAAACCCCTCCCTCGCCTCTTCTTCTGTCCTCATCTCCCAGGGGTACTCAGGTAACGATACAGGCCGTCTTCCGCCGGAGGTACCCATGTCATTCACAAACCACACGCCATTGCCCCCAGACACCCACCTTGCTGCCAAGTAGGTGTGAAGTGTATCCTTGGCATGTTTCCTTCCCCCGTCGAATGCAGACCGGGGACGTTCACTCATAGCGAGGATATCCAGCGGCCTTCGCGCTCCATCGTCTTGTCGGCGTGTCACCATTTTCCTCGCGTACGCTGCAAAGCGGATCAAGAAGTCGCCACAGTCCTTAGCTGTGGTGCGGAGTGATGTGTCGGCATCGTCGTAGATCCATGAAATCAGCGGGATCGCGTTTGAGAGCGCTTTGAGAAGTAGAGACAGAGTGCCTACAATGTGTGGAGTTGAAAAGGCGTCGTTGGTTGTCATTGATTGACTTGCGGCGCGGCGCATGGAGTCGAGAACTGTGGCGAGCATCGATATTGCTGATTGTATACTGCCGCGGTTGGTGGAATCTATGTTGACTTTGAGGGTTTGGATCACCTGGCAGAGAGCCCTGAGAACTGGCACACCGAGGATCCAGCCAGCCGGATGCTCCAACGCGGTTTCGATGTAGGCGGGAAAGATGGCATGTACAAAATATGTCCGCATTGTTGGCTTTGCCATGTCACCCAGCTCAAAATCTTCCGATAGGGCCGTCGACAGCTGAGTAAGAAGATTGTTTTGTTCGTGCCCGAGAGCGGCCCTTTCTCCCAATGTTTGAAAGAAGGCATTGAGCTGCTTCTGTGTCCCAGGGAAGGAGAGCCCAAACACGTATTTCTTCAACTGGCCAACGATGTAGTTCGGATCCATAACAGGCAGAGGAAATGCGGTGGAGTCGGTGAAGAACCTGTCAATGCCAACAATATTGGGAGCATACTGCAATAGAAGTTCGACCACCTTATGGACGAAATCAACATATTTTCCCGATAATGTGGATGATTGGAGGGCCTGCAATTGTCAGCAACGGCCTGGGGTTGCTCTGATGTAAGGAAAATACCTCAAAGTTATCCTTCATCGCCGTCATCATTGCTCGAAGCATCTCCGCGTATTCTTGCTTGAGTGCTGCAGCTGCATGTCCAGAAGCTGCTTTGTGACTTTCTCGCATCTGTTCAAGGACACCTTATAATGTCAGAGATGCCCACATGTCAGACATGATAACAACTCACTTGATATCAATGCCAACCGGCGTGACCGAAATTCGGTTGGAGATATCTTGAACAGGCCAGTAGTCGGGTCCTTTTCGAACGGAGGATTCGACAGCAGAGGGTCCTCGGAATCACAATCCAGCAAAGTAGCAGTGAACACATTCTGGAATCTTAACATTGATTCCCGCTCGACCAACGATCGCATCCAGGAGCCCAGGATGCTGGGCTTGTTGCTGCGATAGATATCGTTTTCCGAGCGGATGATTTTCGGTAGGAAGTAAGCAGTGAACTTTCGCGTCTGTGCTGTATCACGCAACGAAGACCACGATTCGCGACTGTACTCCAGGTAGACATCCCAGGTTTTGAGGCCGTACTGCACCAGAAAACCTGCGGAGAGAGCCCATGTATCCACAATCTTCACAAGCAGACTCTCCTCGGGCTGAACGTCGGCACCAAAACAATTCGAAAGCATGCGGTGCAGGGGCTCATAGGCGACGGTCAAGAAATGCTACAATTATCAGCACCGCTACAACAGACGACATCCTGTTGAGCGAATCTTACCTCGGCTGCTTGTTTGTTTTGATCTTGCAAGACAACTTCCGCGAAGCCTGACCAATCCCCATAATCTTGACTGTCGTCTTCGCCAACCACAGCAGCACTCGTTGGCTCGGCTTTATCTGCATACCTGCATGTCTTCACGAACTGCTGCAGGAGGCCTAAAACCTCAAGCAACAACTTATTCGATAGACGAGTGTAGGAGTTAAGGATACTGGCAGTAGCCGCTAGAAGATGTCAATTTTTGCCTCAAAGAGACGTCGCAGCACGACTTACCTGAGGTCAAAAGAGCTACTGCACTAGGTATATTTCCGGGAATAGTGGCTAATTCCATAGACAGAGATTTGACTAAATCATTGAGGATTGCCTCCAGTTGCTTTTGATTTCGCCTGATATTCTCTTCCATGTCTTCTTCTGACAAGTTACTATTCTGCTTCTCTTGCGCGGCTCGGAACTGCTTCTCTGCCTCGCTTCTAACGAGCTGATGCTGCCCAAGCGTTTTGATTGTGAGATCATCGAACCACTCCATTAGTTGTTTCAAAGGCTCAAGGTTTTCGTCACTGTGAAGCTGAAACCTTATGAGATTCGTCCATGCCCTGACAGCCACGTTACATGCCTGCCTATGGGACGTCGCTGGATCAACGAGCAATCGAATTGCATCCAGCGGTGGCCGGCAATCCGGGGGCGCCGCCCAATGGAGAACTTCTAAGAGATAATGGTGATTCTTGAGTGCATCCAGATGTTCTACGTGCAGAGCCTCGTCTTTGGGATATTGTCTTCGGTGATTCGGCATGAGGCGGTATACCAGACCGTTGATCTTGCGAGAGGTCGACGTGGCTCTCATCCTTTGCAACCCGACCGCTATCGTCTTCAGTAGTAAGTGAAAGCAGCGGTCTGAATCGTCAATCGTAACAACGGGGTTTTTGTCCAGATTGAGCAGGAAATCTGGAGACCCCTTGTCATGCTCGTTGGAGAGATTTGCAAGACCATTGCTAGCGAAAAATTCGAAGAGCACCGGGATGATACACTCCGGATTGATCCAATCCCATTTGGTGATTAGGTGACAACACCGAGCGTAGAGCATCCGGAGGTAGTCGTTGATCATGTTCGAATGGCCAGCTTTGTTGGAATTGTATATCCTGAGCGGTCGGCCAGCAAGGACCTTTACCAACGCCCAATTGTCTCCGCCAGAACAATTATTGACACGCCGACTAACTCCGAACATGTCGAACTGGCGAAGAGGCAATAGTGTGAATACGCTTCGCCAGATTCGTTCGAAATATTTGATATCAACCGAGCGCTCGATTCTTTGGATGTGCAACTCATCGTTTAAAATGTTCCAGAACGAAATACCAGAGACGCAGACATTATCCAAGGTCTGAATTCCCAGCACCCACAACTCAACGATATAGTGGTCATCCGTGATGCCGCGCTCGAACTGGATCCGTCGTCGCTGGTCCTCATAACACGCCCGTATACGGTCGACCCCGCATCGAAGCAATCTACTCAGTAGCTCACGCCCGATTTTCCGAAGAATCCGGGGCAGTTCCAATTGCTCCTGCGTGTCTGCACTGTGCGAACAGAGTCGGAATATCTGGAATGCAATCACCAGAAGGAACGCATTGGCCTGGAGAACCAGCTGCATATAGTCCCCATGAATCGCAGCCGTATCAGATGGTCCCGACACAGGCAACGAAAGTCTGGAACAGCAATTTTCGATGGATTGCAGAAAACGCTGCGCGAATGACACTGCATCTAGTAGATCGTGGAAGGATAAAGTTTTGTTGATGTACCGGACGACAAAGCAATAGAATTCGTATGCTTGAGCCGCAGGCATTGCACCTGATTCGGTCCCGATACTAGCGTCTACCCCGGGCCTACCCGATTGTTTCTCAGCAGCATCACCGATCATCCCAAGAACGTCCTCGAACTCAGTCGCGACGGTATCATCATAGACACCCCAGTAAAGTGTAGTCTCTCCAAAGAAGTGGCATTCCCGCTCCCGAAGAGCGGATGTGCGAGGGCATGGTGTCTGCAGTACCAGTGACAGGCATCCTTTCCCGATGAAGGTTGTCGAGTTGAATATTGTTCCATCCTTCAGGTGTGCTGTATCGAAATTCAACGAATACTTTGAGCCGATGGGCAGCAGGCCAGTGAGAGAGTCTTTGATGATCTGATCCTCTACAACGATTGGCTCAAACAGATCGCCATCGTCCGCGGGTAGGTCTTGCGACGGCGGCTGTCGACGCTCGATGGTATCTGCATCGATCCGTCGAGGGGGGATCTTCTTACGCCGTGGCGCCGGTCTGCGAGGGGCTGGACTTGGCTGAGCTGTGGGTGCGGAGGATGGTGGCGGAGTCTGCAGTGCCGATGCGTTCGCCTTCACAAGCGATTGACCAGCCCTACGTGAATTCGATACCTGTACATCGCGGGACTGTTGGGTCCATCGCTGGTGGATGTTTCGAATGACATACTCAATTGCTAGAGATGTAGGATGTTGCCTAGACGGCTGCCGAGCTGGAGGAATATCACGCTCAAAATGAGCAGATTGTGGTACGAATCTCGGCTGGTGAGTGGCATAACCTTTTTGGAGAGGAACAATGGCAAGAGGTCGCACCGGTCGAGATTTGCTTGGCTGTGCCCGTCCTGTCTGTGCATGCCTTTGGAAATCATGATAAAGGAGAGATGTCTGTCGTGGTTTGACTGCGCGAGAAAATGTGGGAGCCCGACGTTTGACGCTCGGCGGCCGTGGGTCTTCAAACCTCGGGGGAGAAGCAAGTCTTGTTTGAGTAAGAAGGGGTGGACTGCTATACCGAGGTTGTGGGTCGTGCCTCCCGAACGGTAATGTGCCTTCCCTCCAGTTCCTGAGGACATCTTGAACCTCCCTCGTGTCTTCTGCGGTATCCAAAACGAAGAGCTTTCTCGCTGGACTTTGTCTCCCTTTGTCCTTTCGCGCGACAGCACTTCTAGCAGCCACTTTCAAAAAATTTGGTGGTGAGCTACCCCCAGACTGTCGAAGATGAGCGGCAGCATCGACAACACTGAGTCTGGGCCCAGACGGTTTACTGGAATTCCGCTTCCTTGGAACCGTAGCGCCCTGGCGTCTCGAATCTTGGCCATTTGCGACCCGATTATGCGCGCTTCCTCCTTTGCTTCTCGACTTGGTAGCAGTCGTTCGGCGGCTCCTTGCGGGCAAGCCATAATCTATCCGATTATCCTCGGGAATGTCGCCATCGTCGTCTATGAGATTTATCACACGTCTCCGACGAGTCGATGGAGCGGAACTCTTGACTTGCCGCTTCTTCACAGGCTCGGACGAAACCATTGCCATATCGTCACTGGAATCGCTGTCACCATCATCCAGAAACAAATCCCGTACTGGCCCCCGAGGTCTATTGGATATTTTCACTCGAGCAATGCCAGGACGACGTTCATCCCTCGGCGGAGACATCGCAGTTCGCCCGGGGGCTCGAGATTCGGGCTCTGGCTCCTTAGCGAATCTAATATAGGAGGCCGGTAGAACCCCACGCGTTCCGCGTTTCCTAAACCATTTCACCACCTTGCCACCGTCCTCCTTCTCTGGGCTAGAGTCCTCAACAGCCGACCCGCTGTCCAAGCCGGTCGTGTTCTGACTGCTGGTTGGATCTCTGTGACGTTGAGAAGATTTACTGGAGGATACTGAGATAGCTCGATTCCTAGCATTCCCCGGGAGCTTCGGTGTTAAATCCAGGTCGGAATCCGATGAAAAATCGTAGCGAAGCAACGCGGCCATTTGATCCTTAGTCATTCTCGGTTCCTTCGTTACTGGGGGCGATGGGAGCGCAACATTTGTGGCACGCAGACCTAGTGGTGGCCTATCTGGTGGGGACGAGGAGGACGGGGAATTGGGGAGATCATAGACTCTGGTCCCCGCAGTTCCCGTGGGGGCCTGGTTGCTGCTTGGAGGGCTTGGAGCCAAGGAAACCGACCCAGGGGGCTTCCGTCCATACACATGTTGCAGTTTGCGCCTCTTGGCGCCATCCTTGGAAACCTGCCTGCTATGTTGAGGTTCTGGACGGCGCACAGCATCCGCAAACTCATTTCGCGCGGTCGCATGAACTGGAGAACCTTTTGGACGCGGCTGCCTCGGCGGTCGGGTCTCTGGCGATGGAGGTGCCACATACTCCGCGTCCTGCGAGTCTTTGTCGCCTCTAATAGCCCCCCGTGGAGATCCTTCCTGTCGTATCCGGATCGGCTGCACCCCCTTTGCTTTCATCTGCTGTTTGTACCGAGCATCTTCCAGTATATATGGATGCACCTGGATTGGCTTCCTCTGGCGCAAACTCCGCTGGAAAAACGGTGACGTCTCTTCTATAACGGGTGCCGCAGAGCGGACCGGGGAGCTGGGCGGCAGCACCTGAGCTGGCACGACAACCTGAAAACCATGTACCGGTGGAGGGCGAAGTAACCAGGGTGCTTGGTGTATCGATGAAGGTGGGGTAATGGTTCGGATGGGCGATGGGGGAACCGACGACAGAGGCGAAGATGTAGCCGAAACCCGCTGTACCAAAGCGGTGTCGATTCGGGGAGGAGTAGTAGGTCGAGCTGCTAGCGCGCCCTGGGACGCTCGTGGAGGAATGTTTCGAGTTCGCGGTTGCGGTTCGCCAGTGATGGGATCCGGAGAGCTGAACCGGCTGCTGTCGTCAGCAGTGCGGCTCTGAATTTGAGTTCGCCGGCCGGCATCGAAATCCTATCACAATCAGCTCCAGGCCTGTGAGACCTGCTCGGATTGCACTCATACCTGCAAATCCACATCTCTGCCCTTGTCGCTTCCATTACTCCGTTGGTTTGTGGCAACATTATCCGCAGGCGGGACGGCAGGACCCTCTGTAACCTGAAGGGTCCCAATTGGGGTTTCCGCGACTAGCAAAATCCCATCTATATCCATTGATTCGTTTTCGAAGACATGGCCCCCCTCTTTTGGCTCGTCCTTGGTTAGCCGAACCGGTCTGTCCGTCTCATTGTCCTTCTCCTGAACGTCGTCGAGGACCATAATTTGGTCCTCCGGCGCTGGTAAGTCTGGCAGAGCACCCGCATTCGGTGTTTCGTTAGGTTCCCGTACATTACCACGTCGCAAAGCCTGGAGTCCTCGTGGTTCGGCGGTTGGTGCGACGGAATCTTCTCGCTGCGAAGGAAGTTGCACTTCTTGCTGCGTCTCCAATTCTTCTTCCGAGTCCTCTCCGTCAGAGGCAGGAACATAACCGCGTTCTCTCCAGGTCGTCATATCAGCACGTCGTGGAAGAAACCCAGTGTGCGTCTATCGAGTGGTGAATGATAGAAGTGGTACAGTGTGGAGATCAGGAAGACGCGACGCGCCACAACACGTGTTTACCGCGAACCCTAGTGGAATGCGGAATTACGCACAACCACAGTCAAGATAGTTCACAGTTGTATGTATGCGATAAGGCCGCACTTCCAACAATCCAAGTCGAACTACCATGCCCCACCCAGTTTCATGCATTTTTGAAACGCTCACATCAAACGACAACCCCAAGTGATATTGTGTGGGTCTACTGTATATTGATTTCACAAGGAGAAAAGGACTATAATATGCTCTCGTCGCTCACTAGCGGTGTTCTATTGCCCCTAACGGCCCAAAATTCGCACGGCTCAGTGTTTATTGTGCAGCAGTAACTCACTGTTATATGATAACTAACTAATTCCCATCCGCAGGCCAGTATACTCATGAATCTTTCTGACGAGCCACAGATACGCACACCTAAATAGACAGTTACTCTGGTGTCTGCTGCGCTATTCAGATTTGTTGGAGTGCTAAACTTGCTCCGAGTGGTCAAAACTGACCAAGAGTGTACGATGTATGTAAGTGGAGAGAGAACACCAATCTATTTCGCATACATACAGCCTTGCTAGACTATGGCGAACACAACACGTACTCCTTTCTTGTCCGTCCTAGTCAGTCGGGGAGACCATACGGTGTCACTGCCTACCAAAGCAAAACACGCGAAACACACACGGCATAGGCCGACGATCGACAAAGGATCGTTATCCCTCCAAGCACGCCAGCCCCTCCTCCAACGCCTCGCTGCTCACACATCTCTTCGCCCTAGTTGTACATGGTAGTTGAAGAGCCGCCAACTGTCAAGTGAATCCGAGTGGGTGCTCGTGATGTGGAACCACGTGACACTCCCTGCACGCTACATACACTACTCTAGCCACTGCATGGGAGCACTTCCGAAACGACATCCCACCCTGCTGCCGCGATGCCACCACCACCACCAACAGCAGCAGCACCGACGCAATCCCGTGCGTTCCGGCAGTCTCTCGCGCCGACATCCGCGTACGCGCGACATCTCTCTCATGCGGCAGCGCAAGCGACGCTGTACGCGAACCAGCCGGCACCGGCGCCGACGCAGCGGACGGAGCGCGACATCCTCGTCTCGCACCACCGCTTCCTCGCACCGCCCGCCGGCACCGCGGCGTCCGCATCCTACGAAACCGCGCTGGTAGCCGCGTACGACAGCAAGCTCTACAAGGAGTTCGTGTTGGTGTCACTGTCGAGGTGGCGCGAGGGATTGGTCGCCATGCGCTGGCGCACCGAGGACGAGGTCATGGCGCGCAAGGGGACGGACGCCTGTGCCGAGCTCGAGTGCGATAGCGAGGCGACGGACGAGCAGGAAGTCCTGTTTGCGTACCAGGAGGAGGGCGAACGGAAGGAGGCGCTGGTCAAGGCGAGACTCTGTGGCAGGTGTCGTGATAGACTGGGCAGGGCAATGGAGAGGGAGAAGAGGAGTGCCGCGAAAAGGGAGGACCGAAGTCGAAGTCGCAGCCGCAGTCGGTTGCGTAGGACAAAGGATGGCGCGCGCCGCAGGAGGAGGAATAGCTCCGCAGACTCTCATGAGGCGCGGGAACACCGGCGGCAAGGCAAACAGGGACGATCCAGGTCGCCGTTACCGGACCATGGCGACGACGAGCGGCGGCACCGTCGGAAGTCGAGGTCGAAGTCGAGACGTAGACACCGCTCTGAAGCATGAGGAGTGATCGCTGTATCTGTTCTTTGCGAATTCTGCAGCTAGGCATTGGATACAGAGGAGACCGATTACTATCGTGTTCGGATTGTAGACCAGGCTTAGTTACCCCATATTACAGTTGATTGCACCTTTGACACCCATGAAGTACCTATGACGCCGTGGGTTCCCAGAAGATCACGGCATCTTGCCGCACGCAGGCCAACGTCTTCCATCCGGAGCCCAGCAGACAGTCTAGTCTACTATCTATGCGCCCTGCAGAGTTGATTTCGGCTACGTATCAACCATCCAACCTGCCATCAGCCACAATCTAGATACCCCCTCCAGCGACCAAAGTCAACGTTGGATCAAAGGAGGCTACGACTTTTAGATAAGAAGAGGGAACGCAAGAATCTAGAAGCCATGATGTTCTCACACTCTCCAAAAGCAGTAGTGAATCAGTGGCTGCCATGGGTAAGCGTGGTGGAGTGCATTCATTTGAAATGATTGACGGCTGATCGATATGGTGTACTAGTACATAGGACCGCGCTGGGTAGACTTGCGCATCATAAAATCTGGCGTTTCGGGGGCTTCTTTGTACCCAGGCAGTGAAAGAAAGAACGCTTCAATTTGATTGATATCCTTTCTATTTTTTATTTTCCAATTGATGATGTATTTATACTATTTTCCTCGAGGACCCCTTGAGCCCGAAGGCGAAAGAGGGGGCGAAGCCTTGAGCCAGCTGAACCACTACTATGGACGCATCAAGGGAACATAGTTGCTGTGGCCTGAGTGCGAAGTGCCAGTAGATGTCACTGGGAGAGATAAATGGAGAACGGCCATGATGGTGGGCGCAGAGCCTTACGCCTTGTGGCCACGGCTAAGGATGTCTTTGCAGCTCAGACTCCTATAATTTCGAATGAAGACGCGGGCGAACAGATGGGTCACCCGCCCAGCGCCTGTTTAGCCGGAGGCCGGCCTTCACTCGCAATAGTATGCGTATATTGGGCTCACGCAGTGTTAGAAAGCTAGGATTGGCGGAACGACGACAGATCTAAAACAACGGTATGAGGCCTGTCCGCATTCACGTTATCCCCCCCACAACTGGCGGATATGTAAACACAAAATCTCCGAGAAGAAGCAAAAGGATGAGGCGGGAACAGGGTGCACGTGTCGGGCGTCAGCAGGAGATATGTGCCCACGTATGCCAACCAGTGGTGATGGCCAATAATGTCAATAGCATCCTACCAGCAAGACGCGCAAAGCGAATATCCGAGACCACGCAGAAGCTAGCCCGAACCGTATCAAAGTCCCCCACCGACTTCCCGGCCGTGAGTCTCACAGGATATGGTTGTACTGGTTACTATACCTGCTTCTCTGCTTCTGCGCTGGCCCGGGTGGCTGCATTCGGTATACTAATCCTATCACAAGTCGACGGTCCTACATCTAGGGCGAGGGGGAGGGTGACTTGTCCATCTCCTCCTCCCGTCCGAGACAAAAAGACCAACACTTCGCAGTTTGGAGATCCACGGCTCGGGGAAAGAAAAAAAAGAAGCACTCCAGCCTAGCCAGCCAGCCAGCAAGTGCAAAAAGATCGCGATGTCGACCAGTAAACACATCGGAATCGTAAATTCCGCCTCCCCCTCCCCCTCCCCCTCTGCAGCGGCGCCCAACCACCGCCTCCTCTCCAGGATCGATCTGCACATCCTCCCGATCCTGTCGTTCGTCTATCTGTTCGCCTTCCTGGACCGTGTCAATATCGGCAATGCCGCAATCTTCGGTCTCAGCGAGGAGCTGGGGATGAAGGGTACGCAGTACAATACCGCCCTCATGATCTTCTTTATTCCGTACATCCTATTCGAGGTGACTACAGCCCTCTCCGTGTGGTGCGTACACAGATTCGGCTGACCACGGGTCTCGATAGATTCCTTCGAACATGGTGGTGAGCCACTCTGATTTTCAGCCACAGGAGAGGGAAACAGTAATTCCTTTTTGCTGACTCACCGATTCACCCCCACCACAAACAGCTCAAGAGATTCAAGCCACATCGGTACTTGAGTCTCTGTGTTCTCGGCTTCGGCATCACGACGGTGCTGCAGGGATTCGTGACCACTTATGAGGGACTGCTGGCTACCCGCTTCTTTCTGGTATCTATGGCCCTCGTCGTGATTGGAGGGCTTTGGCAATCGCTGATGCGGATATCGAACGGAAGGGATTCTTCGAGACCGGGTTGTTTCCGTGGGCCATCCCATCCCCCGTCTCTCCGGAGCGGTGACTTCCACTGACCGTAGGATGTCTGTCCGTCTGCTTGCAGAGGCTGCTTCTATCTCCGTATGCACTCTCCCACCGGTTCTCCCACGCAACTGACGGGCTCTCAGTATCCATGTGGTACCGACGTTCCGAGTCGCAGAAGCGGTTCACCTTTTTCTTCATCGGCACGGCTCTGGCCGCCGCGTTAGGCGGGCTCCTAGCCAGCGCCATCGAGAAGATGAACGGGTACGGTGGGAAGCGTGCGTGGCGGTGGATATTCATTCTCGTCGGGTTTTCCTCCCTCCCCCGACCGACCGAGCGGCCGACTCGATGTCCCCACTCTATATGTACCCGTGTAGGTGTGGCTGACGTCCATAGGAAGGAGCGATGAGCTGCGCCGTTGCCGTGCTGGGATACTTTACGATCCCGGATTTCCCCGAAGACGTCAAGTGGCTCTCCGTGCAGGAGAAGGAATGGGCCCACGCCAGGCTGCACGAAGATGTGGGGAAGACCAGCCGCGAGAAGCCGATCAGGCTGGCGGATCTGAAGATGATATACCAAGACTACAAGGTGCGTATAATAACAACAGTACCGTGCCGTCTCTCCGGGGGAGGGAAACCGTGGGGGCTGACATGCAGCAAAAGTTCATCCTTGGTGCGCTACTGTATCTCGGATTTCTCGTTCCCGCCTACGATTCGGTTCTTCCCCAACCGCCGCACGAATGAGCACACTATAGCTGACGAAGGAATCCGACGACAAGCGTACTTCGCGCCGACGATCCTGCGCAGCTGGAACTACAGCCCCATCCAGTCGCAGCTGCGAACGGTGCCGATCGCGATGGCGTCCTTCGTGCTGGCCATGATCCTCGCGTGGCTCAGCGACCGCCTGAGGCACCGCTATGCCTTCATCGTCGGCTGCTGTGTGGTCACGCTGGTCGGATTCGCCATGTTGATGACAACTCAGCAAGATCGGAAGCTGCAATACGGCGCCCTATTCCTCGCCTAGGGGGTAAATGCAGCCCATCCACGCACACACGCACCCCATCCGACGCGCATGACAAGCTAACTCGGCCCCAGGCTGCGGCGCTGCGATGCCGGTAGCGCTGTGCTACTTCCAGACGAATCTCGCCGGGCACACCCGACGAGCCATCGGCAGTGCCTTCCAGGCAACCCGTCCTCTCCCCGTCCTCGCCCCCACTAATGGTCCCCCGCAAACAGATATCCGTCGGCAACGTCGGCGGGATAATCGCGACGTTCCTATTCGTGGCCAGCGACGCTCCGCAGTACACGACGGGCTACTCAGTCGCGATCGGCTTCACGGCGCTCACGATCGTGTCGACGACGGCGTACATGCTCGGCATCCGCCGCGAGAACGCGCTGCGAAAGATCGGCCGCGCCGGAGTCGATCTCGACGACGAACGACGACGCGGACGTGGGCGACAGGGCAAGGACGTTCAGGTATATTTTGTGACGGATCCGGCGGGAGGGGAGAGAGACGTCTGTTCGTTCGTTCGTTTGTTCGTTCGTTTGTCTGTTGTGTTACTCTGCCATGATACTTTTTCTATTCTTTTCGTTTCTTCCATTTTCCTGTCGAGTGGGGGGAAGGTGAGCCGCAGGGATGAGGACGAGGAAACGGATCTGCGTCCGGCAAACCCGGCCGGACGTTGGCAAGCCAGCCAGCGCAATTGTGATCTTAGTTGCTATGTGTAGTAAAGTAGACGTTAATTACGAGCCGAGTGATGACCAATGAACTAGCATTCTTCCGTATGCTGCATCTGCATCTGCGGGGCGGTTCGCGCATTCGTCCCCACGCATCATCTCTCCCCTCTCCCTCGTCTTCTTCCTCTCTCTCTTCCTCTTCCTCTTCCTCTTCTTCCTCTTCCTCTTCCATTCTTCCTTCTCCCCGTTCGCCCTCTCCGACAGCTATGCACATACACGACTGCACGAGCATGCCTCGGCGCGCCGCGATTGGCCGGAGCCGCAGCGGCGGATCAGCTCGCCAGAAATCTCAGATCCAACCCGGGAATCCTGATGTGAGTGGCAGTCACCGCATGGATAGACGGCTAGTTAGGAGCCAGAGTGGGCAATGCGCTGCTGTGCGCGAGTCTGGGCGTGCGGGGGGGGGTGGGGGGGACATGCTGAAACAACACGGGTCTGTTGTATTACTGCGCGTACGTGGGAGGAGGCAGTGCAGGACCATCGAGATGGCCAAGGGCGGCGCGGGCGGGCGGCGGGCACCGGCTCTGACGGCGGCACGGACAGAAGTGGTTCACACCTGCCGCCGACTACTCCCTCGGGTCACCCCGTCCACGTGCCGCTACGTACTCCCCTCCAGCGATGTCTTCGGCACACACAGCACGTACATATGGACGGTCGAACAGGAAACCCCGATCAACGTCCGGTCATCCGTACTGTTGGCGCTTTTCTTCTTTTTTTTCCCCTTCGTTTCTTTTTCTTTGTTCCGTCCTTTCGCTCCGCGGTGTCCACCCACGCCCACGCACCCACGCACACTGCACTCTATATCTAGTCACTATATACCACTACCGGTGTACCACTGTACCGGGTGAAACATCGCCATCGTCATCCGCTCGATATACCCTGCGGACATACTCTCTCTCACACGCATACATACATACGTCTGTTCGACGTGGAACCGCCAGCACCCAGCAGCTCGATATGATGTTCGAGCGGGATTAAACGACCGAAGTCTGACAGGCAGGCGGGCAGGCAGATACATGTGAGATCCCAGATTCCAGGCCGGTTGAGAGGTTTGCGCTTAACGGACCTTGGTCATTGGAGCCCTTTCTTGCTGGACGCACGGTGGAAGTACATAACTACGACTTTGTGTTCGTGAAGACGAACAAGAAGAAGAGGGGAAGAGCTGGCCGAGCTAGGTGGATGAGGGGTAAGTACACTCGCGCTTTTTTGCATGGAAACAGGTCTTGATAACTGGCTGGCGGTGAGGCGCGGTGGTGGGGGTTGCTAACTTGCTACTGGTAGGTGGAGCAACGGGAACAAACATAGGCCCTCTGTGTGTCCTGGCCAACGAAAAGACCCAAGGACCAGCTCACCGACTCTCCATCTCGATGATTCCATGTAGTGTAGAGCAGCGGCGATAACTCCCGCAAGTTGTTTCCACTTCCATGGCCTAAGCGTCCGCAAGAACAAAAGTGTGTGAGGGTGAGCGATAAAACATGCGCATGTGTGTGTGAGAGACGGAGGAAAAAAAAAAAAAGACAGACGGAGAGAGATGTCGAGTTGATTTCGGCGATCCGTGGACTGCGATTCGTGCATTATCGTGCATGCGACCGAGAAAGTCCGACAAGGACTGTAACTTTTTCCTCCCATGCGCGCCGTTGTTAGCTCCAATTTGGCCAGCACACCCGCAGCAGTGCCGCCTGCGGAATTTCGCGTCCCGTCGTCAACCTCCACCAACCACTACATAAGACAGACAAGCACCGAAAGTACCCACCCACAGAAGCAAAGCAAGCAAGCAATGCAAGCATAGCAAAGCAAAGCAAAGCAAAGCTGGACGACGAGTGCCGGCCAAACGGTACGAGTCAGCCAGGAACACGCATTCAATTTCAATCCAATCTGTGCTTACTTTCCTGGCTCTGCGTGTCGTATGTGCGTCGTGCGAGTGTATGCATGTAGGGCCGTCGATAGAGTGCCGTCTGTATAAAACCCGATTTCCTCGCCACCTCCGCCCCGCCGCCGGCCCAGCACTATCGTATGCGAAGCGCAAAGTTCGGACAACACCGCCTAGCCCCCTCCCCAGAGTCCCACGTTCCCTGTCCTGTCCTCTCGATAGTCTTATCCTCGCTCGCACGCCCGCCCATCGTAATCCGTCCCTCCGTCTCCCTCCCTGATCCTTCATAAACCAACCTCCCCACCTTCACCGCAGCCGCTCCTTCCAGATGCCATTCAACCCGGGCACCCACCTCTCCACGGCCATGTATACCATCTCCGCAGGCCCCTCCCGCAAGGAGTTCCCGATCCACAGCGGATTGTTGTCCGCGAACTCCGACGCCCTCCGCCGACTGATCGAGGCGAAAAAGGACGAACACACAATCGATTGGACGCGCTGGGACGAGCAGACGGTGGGCCGGTATGTGCAGTGGCAGTATACCCGCGAGTACGCAGTGCCCGAGCCGAAGCCCGCCGAGCAGAGGCAGTCGAGGTCGGATACTCGCCGGCCGAAGGGCTCTTCGATGCCCGCGAGCCCGCCTGCTACCCCAAGCCCGCCGTCAAGTGTCCTCTCCGGCGAGGGCGACGGTACGCCAACGACGCAGGTGAACGATTCGGACTCGCTGGATTACGACGAGGCCTTTATGGCCCATGCCCGCCTGTATGCGCTTGCCCAGGCCACGGCTACTACGCAGTTGGTGATCGTGTGTATCAACCAGCTGGCGTCATTGCTCGACCAGATCCGGTGGATCGAACGGTGTTCCGTCGCCGCTGACAACTTTGTCGACCTCGCGAGATTCGTGTATAAGCACACGAGCGGGCATGCTAGTCGCGGGGTAGTTGTGCTCCGATTCCCATCTCCGAGTGATCCCGAGCTGACGTGGGATGGTTGCAGGAGAGTCTGCGCCGCGTGATCAGTTCCTTCGCCGCCTTCAACTTCGAACGCCTGGACTGCCCCAGCATGATCGCACTGATGGCCGAGGGCGGCGACTTCGTCATCGATGTATCCCGCAAGGTGATGAGAGCGTTGCGGAAGCCTGCCTTGGCCACACCACCGCAGAGAGAGGAGGCTCCGATCGCTTTCAAGGCGAAGGCTAGACCAGCAACGGCCACACCTCTGCCACGTGCCATCACGCCCTCCATACCCTCTGCGGCCCCCGCACCCTCCACACCGCAACCGAAAGTGAGGAAAGCGCCGTCGGTGATCGGCACAGCGTCACCCATGCCACCGTCAGCCAGCCGAAGGACGGGAACCGGGTTGGCCGCAAAGGTTTGTGCTTCCGTTCTGCACCGGTTCGACCAGGAACTGATTCCAATATAGTCTACTCTCGACAACATCAAGGCTAGTCCAGGCCTCGGGCGGAAACCCAGTGCCATGCGGCTCTCAAGCCCTGCAGTCGAGGCAATGCGAAAGTCCGGGCTGGAGCGGAAGGCTAGCACTTCACGTCTGGCGGCATCGACATTGAACCGCCAGACCAGTCATGCCAGATTGTCATTCGGAAAATAGAAGTAGAGAAAAGGAGCATTGTCAGGTTGCATTCATTCGGGGTTATATTCGGGTCTCCTTTCAGTTTTTTTCTTCTTTTGGTGTTGGTTCTCCTTGCGTTTGATTTCTCCTTCGGGTTGCATGTATCCGGTGTCTGGGTGTATCATGTTTTGCTACAGTGGGCAATACAACGTACCTCTCCTCTCTCACAGATAGAATATTAGGAGCGCCTCTGTGAAAGAGGGCTCGCTTTTTTGCAGCGCGAGTGAGTGAAATTCTCCGTGCGATGAGGACATGCTTCTTGCTGCCACCAGGCAGGAGCGCAACGCACAAACCCCGCAGAGCGAACCCCGCACCACCAAGTCCGCAATTCGGCGGAGAATATCGATACCGAATGCGTTTCTGTGATTCGAGATCAGAAGAGTCGAGTGAGCCGGATGGTGAACACTTTAGCCTCTATCGGCCGCGTGCCATACCCCTACTCTAGTTATAGCAACCATCCAATGCTTCTGGTTTCCATAAAGGGAATGTGGCTAACTAGTTGCCTTTCGGGCGGAAAACCCGGCTCTCGTTCATGTAGATTCCGGCCCGGCATCGGAAAAGAGGTGGAGCTTTGGGGTGTATTATTCTCAGCATGCCAGTAGCGCGGACAGTCCGTGGACGGGTCCGCGGATATCGCCAATATCGCCTCTGTGGTGGTTTGTACCGGTCTGCGCTCGAGGGGCGTTGAGGCAATACGTCTCGACCGGATAGTATACGCTGCTTGCGAATCAGCCGTGCAAAAAAGCAGTTAAGCCCAGAGCAAATACCTGCCATTCTGCAAACCTGAGGGCCAACTCTCGCGTGGGGGGAGCCGCGGTTTGATCAGGAGTTGGTATGTTTGATCAAGAGTTGGTATTCCGAACGGACGGGGCGGTTGGGGTGTTTGGTCGGTTTCGAGGCCCATTTGCGCTGGGTCGAGGGAATAAGTGCTGGGGAGCTGGCGAAGGTGGGAATGGCCTGCCTACTATGGTCCCACGGATTGTGGGGAAGGAGCTCCGAGTTGTTACACACCAATGCGGGGGAAGAGACACTCCTCCCCACATCACACGCACATACGTGGTCTACATACAGCAGATATAGTATCTCGTACGCGGAGAGCGCCTAATTGCATCACTCACGCAGTAGCTGTCGCATGGATGGTGGAATAGAGTACAGTGCACAGTAATACCTAGCTCCCGTCGCATTCATCCATTCATTCATTCATTCATTCGTTCCCTGCATACCGTGAAGCACAGAAGAGAACAACACCAGCCGTCGATCCCAATGGTCTAACCTGCGTGGGTGGCCTAGGCGCCGCCCTCGCGCTTCGCATACTCCTCCTCGATCCTCTCTTCGTAGAGTCTGTCGGCCTCGGCGCGCTCCTCGGCCGTCTGCTCTCGCCGCTCGGTGCTCATCCTGCGCTGCGCGAGAGTGCGGAGACACCGCGCTGCTCGACTTCGCCGATGGCTGCTGGACGCTGTGCTCTTCCGGCGAGTTGGCGGTTTCCGACGTCGACGGCTTCTCGGTTGTGAAGAGTGGGATCGGCATGGTAGGTTTTGTCCCTGTAGTCCTTTTTTGTTGTTGTGGGGGGGTAGTGTCTTGCGAGGAAGGGGGGAGGTTGGTTTTTCCAGCGGCGAAGGTGGGTGGTGGAGGGTGGAGGCGAGGGTGGAGGTGTGTAGCTAACGGTGGGGAACTGAGGTGAAAGGCGACTGTCCGCAAGGGCGGTAGCCGAGCTGCATACATACGTCATGGATTTTGGTGATAACAATCGCGAATGGTCGGTGGGCAGGTAACTATGCGCAGGCTGCCCGTGCGGGGTTTCTTCGATTCGGAAGAGTGGTCGCGGTGCGGTCGAGAAAAGCGCTTCAATCAGTCCAGAAGCACGTGCCATATGGTAGATCTCTCGGTGAACTCGGTGCTAAGACGGAAGATCTCCCAAATGGATCTCTAGCCACTGTCCGACGACGCCACAGGGGGCAAGACATGTACGCCTCGGCATCGGTGGCTATGGTGGCTACTCGGTCGTGGCTAGGAACCATCGCTGTCAGACTGCACCCCAACCTTCTCCAGATGCCTGTCGGGACGACGTGATTGGCTGCCCCTCCATCACCACGGCTCCCACCAAAACTCGGTCATCGTTTGCGATCCCAATACCACGGCAATCGCCTCGCCGGCCCCAGGAACCCGGTCGACACGAATCCCCTGATGGGCCGATGACACCAGTGCTGCGTCTCCAGATCTATCTACGAGAAAGGCCGTGCCATGCTGTTGGTTGGTTGTATTTTTCCGTTGGAATTGCCTGTTCGGGCAAAGATCCACCCGCTTCGGGAGAGGGAATTATATTTCTTGCGCAGAGCGAACAACCAACTCGACGCGATCGTCCACGCCAAAGCAGAAGACAAAACTCTCGTCGCTCCGACTCCCTTCCATTCTCGAAGCCGGCCTATCCACGAAATCACAAAGCCCCCTCACCCGTAGTTAGGTGCCATGCACCGTGAGTCCGTTCGCCTTGCCGGGAGTCACCTCCGACTCCTGCAGCACCCAACGCGCCGAAGGACTCTGTCACCAAGCCGAAGAAGCATCAGAATCGAGCAGAGTGGCGAGAGGCAATAAGTCAGGTGGGGTGTCCACAGACGACAGACGGTGAGTTGCCACCGGGGTGTGTCCTCTCGGAGCCAGAAACATGCGGTCGAGCCAAACGGCAGTTCGGTGTTGTCAATTTGTCATCAGCAGCTCCCGGACTCTTGGCGTGATTTGTCTTCCAATGCGGCAGACAATCTGCGATTGGGCCTTGGCAAGCATGCCGCAACCTGGAGAGGCAACCTGGAAAGATAAGATGCTCCCGAGAGGTGAGCCGTGTGTTTTGGGGAGAGGAGAGGGGTGACTGCAGTCGCCGCTCCGGTGAAAGGATAGTACGATACATGGTATAACGAGATATGCCACAACAATATTTGCCCGTCATCGAGACGCTGTTCTTTTATTTCCCGTTTGAGAAATGCCTGTGCGTCAAGCGCGAAAAAGCAAACAATAGCGAAACGACGGGCAGTATCGAGATGCTCATCTGCTCTGCTATATATGTATCTACTTGCCGCACTTCTCTTCTCCATTGGCCACAGCACCGCCACGTTCTGTGGCTCGCCCACCCGGCAGATCGGGTCGACGTGGGTGCGCCCATACGAGAGATGAGCTCGAAGTTGGTCAAGTTGGTCCCTTCCCGAAGGAAGGCTTTTGACAACGTATCGTGCATACATCCCTCCTGCAAGAACGTCGAATCAGAGGAGTCCACGAAAACGCACGAAGGAAAGTAGGTGTAACCGCCCATGTATGTACGTACTCTGCGTCAGCGTCGTGCTTGGGCAATTCTTGCAGTGCACACCGCATTTCCAGCTCTGCCATCGTCAATTCTGCCCCTCGCTCCCAGACTTTCAACGCACCACACCACCGCCAACCGGTCAGAAAGCTCAATTGACCGCGCCGGCAACGATGGCGGTGCAGAAAAAACCCCCTCCCTCGAGCACGATTGCTTGCGGTGAGCTGCTGGAACTTAGCTACATACCTACAGCGGCGCGGGCTAAACTAGCACGCACATCGTCCCAAGTCACGCCCCGCAATTCTTCACGCCGCCCAGCTTACCAGCCTTACCGCACCATCATCCCCACCGCGCCCGCCGTGACACCATCCCCTCGGACTTGCCTCGCCGTCTCGTCTTGCACATCCCATCTCCGGCCCTCTCAAGCTGCCAACGCATCACCCCACACCTTCACAGCTGCACGTCCCCGCTCGAAGCTTGCTTGCTTCATCGTCATCGCGGAGCACTGGCCCGCTAAACACCCCCCCCCGGTAACGCGTCGTGAGGATTGACTCCCCTCCCCCTACCGGGTGCATGCGAGATACGCCTACTCGCTGTCGTGTCGTCTTTTGTTTGGTCCGGACGATTGAGGCTTGACAAGGGGAGAGGTACGTGAGGGTGTGCGAGGGTGTGCGAGGGTGAGGAGAGGCGTGCGGAGGAAAACAATCCATCCAGGATCAACGAAGAGAAGGGAGGAGGGGAATTGGGTGTGAAGGGCGGGGGAACCGGAAGGGAGGAAGGGAAGGGAAGGGAGGGGATACGAGGAGGATCGCTCTTTTGCTATATCAAGGACGGAATCCTGCTTGAAAGACAGCAGCCAGCTCTAACTTCCACCTCTTCCTCACTTCCCAACAGAACAAGCAGAACTCTTATATACTCTCAGTGCACTCCCGCTTCCATACCAGCAACCCTTTAACCACATACCAACCCTAATCTCCAATGGCTACTGCAAGACTCATCAAGGACGACCAGCTCCTCCGCAAGGATCGCTACAAGCGTGCCGGTCTGTCATTCCTTGCAGCATCAGTTTACTTGTTCTACTAACGCCGAGCAGATGAAGCCCGCGTCATCCTCACGCGCGAGCTACAAACCCTCGGCTCCACAGTCGATCTCGAGCTGAGGGATCGCATTACCACCATCCACTCCAACGCCACTGCCTTGGACAACCAGTCCAAGAGCCTGCGGAACAAGACTACCCAGCTGGCAAAGACAACGAAGCAGTGGAGCGGAATGGCGGACAGTGCTAGGGGAAAGCTGAAGGCATGTCCTGTGTATCGATCTGCAGCCGTTGAGGGAACGCAGGCTGACGATGACGGCAGGAGATCGGCGATATCCAGAACTGGGCAGAGATGATCGAACATGACCTTCTGCTCATCGAAGAGACGCTCAGGATCGTGCACGACGAGGACTACGACGAGAGCAGCGGGAGTGGCACCGCTACCTTCTGATTGTTTCCCTTTCGGTCACAATAGCACTGCATACGATGTTCACGAGTTTACGGTCTGGGTGGGGTATTTCCTTTTGCACTGCGCTTCTTTGCCGTTTCTTTGTACATTCTTCTCGCCGGTAGTAAGTGTGGCCTTTGATAACCCGGGAATCGGGAATCTGTAATCTTTCACATTCACCATGAACCAGATGAGGTCGGAAATTTCCTTCTTTGGCAAATTCGGCGATTGGTTCGCTTGTTTAGGCTGCTGTAGGCTTTCCGTTTATGTAGGTGAGCTGTTCCTTCCGTGCCCCCCAGAAGAAGGAGGTGGGGTGTGTGGATGGTTGTCTCGTGTGGGTGGGGTTCAAGGGCACGAGACGAGGTCTGCTGGCTGGCTGTAGAGCTGAGTGGCTGAGCTGGTTGCACGCCACAGCTCTGTGAGGCGCTGGCGTGCCATACATAGACAGCAGCGAGGACGGCGTGAATCGTGATAGGCTTGAAGTTCGGCTTGTACAATACGTAAGTACCTATGGCTTGAGCGTCGTCTACATCATTCTGCACATTGCTCGCATCCACCCGCGCTGGACGGATGTCAGCGAAGTTACTGCTTTTCTTTTTGCGACGATACTCTGCCAAATATAGGCTATTGTCTCTTTCTCTACTCGTGGGACATCACTCGCTCGCCCTGCGATTTGGTTTTTGCTAGTTAAAGAAGTGGTACTTCGAACCACTCCTGATGAAGCAAACTGCTCCCTCCCCCGACACACATTCACAGCAACAGCGACTTGCAGCTTCCCTGCCCACCAACTCTACAGAGCAAACTACACTTTCCCATCTCAACACTCCTCCCTTCCCTCCCTTCCCCTTTCTCTTCCTTCCTCCCTCTCTTCCTCTCTTCCTTCCTCCCTCCTTCTCTCTCACTCTCTCACACACACAATCTCTCTCTCGTTAGTCCCCGCACACTCTTTTATCTGTAATCGAAAATGTCCGACAGCGAGACCAACGACTTCGGCGACCTCAGCATCGATGAAGTTCCCCAGTACCCCGAGGTTCTTCTCGGGGAGCGGCTGAATATCTGCTTCCTCGCCGCGGCGGACATAGCTGAGGCTCTTCAGGCCAACGGTTTCATGACGACGAGAGTCAAGAAGAAACTTAGCAAGGGAGTGGGGATTATCGAGAAGCAGGTTTGCCCTCCCCTCCTCCCTCCCCGTGTTTGCCTTGGATGGAAGGGGGAGAGTATGAAGCTGATATGGAGGGTGGGGTGGCCAGGCGGTAGAGATGGTGGCAACGGTCGATATGCTCAATATGCTAGTCGATGTTCTCGCCGATGAGTGCCAGATCTTCCGTGATGAGGCGAAGGATCCGCCGTTGCTGGAGTTGGCGCGGTTAATTGAGTATTGCAATGCGGAGCTGTGGTAGGATGCCCCCTCCCCCCCCGTGGCTGCCATTATGCTTCTTCTGGGGCAATGTGGTATTGGTGTGGGGTATGCTGATGCAGAGGAACAGTACTATCACCCGCTACCTCGTCCCGGACTCTCTCTCGCCGGACTCACTCCTACGCATGGTTGAAACGTGGTCGCCGCGTGTGTACGCCGTCCAAGAAACGCACCCGCACCTTTGGAACAGCTTCTACAGCCTCCGCAACCGCCTCACCACTCTATCGGAAGATTACGCAACCCTCGTCGACTCCCTTTCCCTCACGGTTTCGCAGATCTTCCCCGCCTGCACCTCCTTCCTGTGCCGCATTCGCCGCACCCCCACCATTAGCAAATGCATGTGCATCGGGCGAGCGCTCTGGAAATCCCTCGCTAGACCTCTCCGAAAGTCGAAGATGGATCTGTACGCAGCCCACCTGCAGGCTATGCTGCAACTCGAGCCCGCGGGCGTAACCGGTATCGAGCTCGCAGCCGTATATGTCATGCTTGTGCCGATCACGCTGGAGATGAAGATGAGGTGTGACGAGAGCGAGGCGTGTGGGAATGTGCTGGTCGTGATGGCCTGCGTTCAGTGTGCTGGCAGGAGAACGGAACGGGCTGATAGGCTTAGGAGATGGTGTCAAAAGAGGTTCGTCGACGATCGGTTTGAGGAGCTGGAGGAAGAGGCGGATGGACAGGAGAAGCTTTCGCAGCCTATCACCATCACCGCTACGGAGGAAGAGTTGTCGAAACTGAAGAAGAAAAAGAACAAAAAGAAGCGAAAGCCGAAGAAACAACCGCCACAATCATCACTTGTCGAAGATGGAGAAGAAGAATGAGCGGCAGGTGTTGATGGTAATTGCGAGGGCAAAGGGGTGGCTGGTGCCACGGAAGATTGGGAAGAGATCGAACTGGGATGCTGGATGGAGGGAATGGAATCACACTGTAATCCCTCTGTTTGGTTTAGTAGGAAGCCGTACCAGAGTGCGTTTTATATCTAACACACAAAAGTGCGGTTTAACTATACTAAAACAACCATTTCATAAACTTTCCCATCCCATGTGCTACTTCCCGTTCTCCTTCCTCAAGCTTTCGGTAGCCCCGGTCTTCGCCGTTGAATCGTGTAGCTTCGCCTCTTCCTCTCTCCGTCTCTCCCTACCGATGGCTTAGTCCTTTCCATCTTTCCCAACCCCCCCAACGTAGGAACGGAAGGGACGGTGCTTACGCTGCCCGCGCCAAACTCGCCTCGATCAGCACTGGCTTGAAGAAGTAGACGCCGTTCATCACACCGAAAAGAATGGCGAGGGCGACCGGGAAGGCGGCGCCGCGCATTTTTTCGTTTCGTCTTCGCGGGGTGAATGTGTAAGGTTGGTGTGGGTGGTTCGGGGGGTCACGAGCGGGGTCCGCGGGGTAGATTGGTTAAAGGTGAGAATGTGGGGGGGGCGCCGCTCACGCGAGACTTGGCGGTACGGTTGGAGTAAAAAATTTCCTATGTATGTATGTATGTGGGGGGGGGAAGGGAAAAAAAAAGTACCTATATACTCTACATACATACATTACCCTGGGTCTAACCCAGCACATTCCAGCGAGTGAGACGTGACATTTTGCATTTTGCATTTTGCATGCGCCGGGGCATCCTTCAAGTGCATGATAGTTACGAGTAGATACAGCGAAGTACTTTCGTCTATCTAGTTAGGTAGGTGCACCAGGAGATTTCGCTTCTCTGGCGTCCAAAACAAACCAAAAAAAAAAAAGACACCAGCCATATTTCCCGCCTCTAGTAAAGAGTAACAGGTATCCTATAGATATAACCTCCATTCACATCATAGCAGGGCTGCGAATACATAGGTACCTACCTCATAGTACTCTAGCAGCAAGCCCTTGGTAGTTCGCGCCACAAAAAAAAAAGATACCTACAAGTGACCGTCGATGGTGGGCCCGCCCGCTAGCCCGTTCGTCAAGCCTTTCATCCTCCGACCCATGAGGTCATCATCACTGCCCAGACTGACGACGCTGCCCTTTCTCTTGCCTCTTCCTCTGGGAGACCTCCTATTCCTGAGTCTCCCTCTTCCTTTGCCCTCGACCTTGACTCCGCCCAGACCGCCGCCGATCTCGAGCGGCCGGTCCTCGTCGGATGTGTAGGCGGTGATGTAACCTGCCAGGCCCGCCGTGGGTTCATCGTCGGTATCGACCTCCTCCTCCTCCTCCTCCACCTCTGCGCCGGGGACATCTTCGAGGATCCGGTTCAGCCAGACCGCACACTTGCGCATTTCCCTCCTCGCCTGCGGGAATAGCGCCGCCATCTGGAGAAATCCATGGGAGATGCCCTGGATGAGCGAGACCTCGACGCCGTCACCTTTCTCAAGGCGGGCCGTGGGCTTCAGGCCGAGATCTCGTCTGTGCTGGCGGACGGCTTGCTTCGCTGCGCGGATACGCCCGGCGAAGATCACCGTGTCGTCCACGAGCGGGTCGCGTTCGCCGGTAAGGAAGTAGACGGGCGGGAAGCGTGAGAGTAGTGATTCCGGCGCGACTATGGGGGAAAGGAAGAAGTCGGTTTGGAAGTCAGGCCGGTGTGGACCAATGTAAAGTATCACCATCGCGCGCATCATTTCCGGCGTGAGGATGCGGTCGTTGAAGTACGAGAGGCGGCTCGTCATTGCTAGGCGTGTGGAATACTCCGCTGGCTGAGGCGAGGGCGGAAAGGGGTGCGGAGAGGGGTGCGGAGAGGGGTGCGGAGAGGGGTGCGGAGAGGGGTGCCTGGAAGTACCAGATGCTTTCTCGTAGAACTCGCTTTTCTTACGGACGACGTTGCGGTTGGTATCCATTGTGCTCCGCTGGCGGATCAGGTTTAGTTGCTCGTCCGACATCCAGGAGGACATGTTGAGGTCCAAGCTGGGATAGATCAATATCACACCCTCGGGCAGCGGGAGTCCCTTCCAGCCCGCCTCCATCAGGTGTCCGGTACTCGACGTCGACGCCGCGTTAATGATCATCAGTACCGTCGCTGCCGCAAAATTGCCGCCGGCGGAGTCACCCGTCAACGCGATCTTGGGGATCACAACCCCGTCCAGGCCTACGCATCGCCCGCGCGTGGTGATTATGGAGTGGTAGGCATCGTAGCACTCGTTGAGCGCGTACGGATACGGGTACTCTGGCGCTTTCTTGTAGTCGATCGAGACCACGGGCGCACCCGGGCATAGCCGTGCCCACGTGAGCAATTTGTCGTCATGGTGACGAGGTGACATAGCCACGAACCCACCACCGGGGAAATCCAGGATCACTTTCTTGCAGGAGCGGAGTTGCTCCCGCGTCCCTTCGTAATAGAGCCATGCGTCCACCGGGACGGAGTAAACGGACTCCTTCGGCCGGGGGAGACGCAGGGGGCGCGGCGCGAACTTGTTGTGCGGTGGGTGCAATAAGTTAGTCAGTAAGCGCAGATACGGTGTCGTTGGCTTCTCCCAGGAGACGCGGAGATGGTCGACCGTTATCGTTGCTCTGACTCGACGCACCTGCCCTTGCCGTCAGCATTCCATTCCGCCATTTCCTCCTTGACGCACCGGTAAAACATACCTTCTCATCCGCCCTCTCCGCTGCGAACAAGTAGTACACACTGAACACCATGGAACACGCATCTCTCAGCCACTTCCGCCGGATCCTCATGGCCGTCCAGAAGCCCGCGTCCAGGGCGGTCATCACCCACGTAGCCCGGAAGTAGCTCCTCGTGTACAGATTCGCCAACGGCTCCGGACTTTCCAGGTTGAACAGCTTCGCGAAATTCCGCGTCACATAGAGGTACAGCAGCGTCAGCGTGACGGTCTGGAAGGGCGTCAGACGCTTAGACGACATCCGAGAGAGCCGTCGGAGCAACGGTATGGGCGGGCCATGCGGGCTGCCTCGGAGAAGGTAGAGCGACCAAAACAACAGGACGGTCAGGACCTGGTATTTTCGGAATTGGAGGGAGGGACGACCGAGGACGTGGTCTGCGGATTGTTAGCTCAGCGCCCCGTCTGCAAGGAGGACAGATGAGGGAGGGAGGTAGACTTGCCGATCATCGATGGAGAAGTATTCTAAGGGACGATTGGGGGGGGCGCCGAAACAACAAATAAAAGGGCCTGTTTGTAAAGAACAGACGCGAGTTGTCTCTGTGTATTTTGGAGGGAGTTGAAGGGGAGGAGGGAGGGGGAACAAGAGGTTAAAAATCGAAACAGTGGAGGAGCTCTCTGCTTTGCAAGCCGTAGTATCATCCGCCCAGGATGAAATCTGACAAAAGCACACTGCCGCACCCCGGGCATTGGCTGGTTGGGGGAGCACGTACGGTATTATACTCGACCAGGTACGTGGGAAGGAAAGTTCGCCCCCCATATACGACATCAAACTTCGTTATGTTACCAGGCAACCGCTCCCTGGTTTACAAGGGGGCTCGTGATGCGGGATCGCGGACGTCTTTCAAATAGCATGTGAAAGTGTCCGCAAAAAATATCACATGCCCCCCCCCCATTGCGTCCCACCATCCCTGTCCCCCCAGATCGGTGACGAACTCCGGGCTCCGGAGACCCTGCAGATATGCGTGACGGCCACGGTGTAACCTAGTCGCACTTGAAGAGTACGTTGTAGATATATAGATAGCACATAGGTATGACGACACTGGTGGCTGGGTGCTGGCGCTATCAGATTTTGCGGGGCAGATTTCGGCCCTCGATATGTCCACGAATCGGCCGACGCTGGGCCGGGCCAATGGGCTCAACTGGGACCTGGTTTAGCAAAGGGGGCAGGCTATGCTTTGTACATATGTGGGGGGGGCCTTGTCGCGTGCTTCGACTCCATCACTACCACATACTGTTCACTCGGTATCCTGAAACTATGTAGCAGAGGTATGTATGTAGGTATGATGTCCCTACCTAAGATATGAGAGGTGACCCATCGCAAATTCCCAGCACGAAACCAAAACTTCCTCGCACATCCCGAGCGAACCAGGTTCTCCATGGAGTACATGGGCATATATTTATCGCAACGGAAGATCTATCCGAACCCCCCAATCGAAAGGATTAATCGACAACAGGTGAAGCCAGTGGCAAGGAAAAACCGTCGAGACAGTGTCCCACACACAGGTTAAAAAGAGGTTGCCGAGAAAGAGAGAAAAAGAGAACGGTGGCTGCAGTGCCTGCAGGATTTCAAGCGGGGTAAGGTGGCGGACCGAAGATCTCCATCGAATCCAAATCCATCAACACGTTGCCTTCGATCGATCTCTATCACCATGTCTCGTTCCCCATCACCACCACCACCCGTTCCAGTCATCAAAGCCATACGCATTTGGCAGATATTTGATGACTATAAGCCATTCAAGATTGCAATGCAGGACTGGCCACTGTCGGACCCTTGCAAATTCACCTTCCGCTTCACAAAATCGGACAGAACACCCAACACTGTTGTCTGTGTATACGCGAATACCAGATGCCCTTTTAAGGTCAGTGCAACATGTTCTGTGGTAAAGGAGTGTGTTACGGTGGTGGTGGTGGTGGTGGTTGAGGAAGAACACAATTGCATGGGGCATAGGTAGTTCAAGTTCTCGGCACGATTTAGTTCCTCCGACCGTCACCATCAGCAGGGCAACAACACCTGCAATGATCCAAGACACTGTCGCATATAAGCATGGAGCTCGAAGCAGCCAAAAAAAGCGGAAAAAAAAACTGGCTCTCGGCGATGATGTGCGGTCCCAAGCAGCTCAGTTTGCGAAACTTCCCGCCTACGCCAATTGCGATACGTAGAGTACTGCCGAATGGCTGCGCACTAAACTGCTTGTCAACCCAACAGCGCTGGCAAGTGTAGATACCAGAATGACACAATTAGACATGGATGGCCAGCTGCGAGTACTCCTCACATTCGCAACGACGGATTTATGTACCTAGCCCGTCGCAAGCCCGATCTGTCTCCACTCAAACAAAATCAAAACAAGAAGAAAAGGCCAACAAGAGCAGTAAAACAATAGTAAGGGGTAATTGATCGATCGACAATCAAGGCACCTGGGCGACGGTCAAACCAACAGCAGGAAGGTATCACATTACAAAGAACCACCCGCTCCCCCAAATCAAAAAAAAAAAAAAAAAAAAGGCTAGTAGCAATTACTCCCCTAAGAATCAAATCAAAGGAATAGCAGAACAAGGGGCCTACTTGCTCCCCTAAGAATCAACGACAAACCTGGGCCTAACCCTCCCATCCCGGAGGGTCCCAAACTTCATTCCGCCGTTCCAGGTCGCCGCCGCCGCTCCCCCATATTCGCCGCCGTTTCCTCCGGCGACCCCCGTCAACTCTCCCCCTAGCGAAACCCTGACATTTCCCGGATCCTTATTCCCAAGAATGATTGGCACGGTGACCTCGAGGTCCTCCCCCTTCATGCTACTGCTGTTGTGGTACCAACGGTTGTGACCAGATTCGGTGCCAAGCATCGGCACGGTGATCTGGACTACGTGCTGCACGCGGAAGAAGAGGTCCGCTGGTTGGTGTGGGTCTTTGGACGTGGGGTCGGTGGGGGGAGGGCTTTTCCCTTTTCCTTTTCCTTTTCCTTTGGACTCCTGGGCGTTGGGGACGGGGGGGGATGTGCTGTTATTATTGGTGGCGGAGTGCGGATCGCCAAGTGGCAGAACGGCCGTGGGAAGTAGAGAGTCGGAGATGAATGTCCGGAACGGCGGGAGCGTGACAGTCATGTCTTTTACAATCTCTAATCCCCCGGCCAGACCGGTGTCCCGCTCCGAAAGCTTCATCTCCTGCGACTGCTGGATCGGGTGCACCTCCTTAGAATACAGCAGAAACTTCTTGCCTGTCAGGACGCGTCGTTGTTCCTTGCCTATGACGTTCATTTGTACCGGATCCCTGCCAGCCTCCTCTTCATCATCGTCGTCGTTGACGTCGGGTCTCTGGTCGGGTGCGTCCTTCTCCGTACCGAGTGAGCGTGTTTCGATCACTCGTGCGCCTAGACCTTTCGGTAGAGGCACACCGCTGCGGATTTGCAGTGTGAGCTTCATCACGATATTCTCACCGGGGAGGAAGCGGCTGGCCGGCATCTCGGCGGTGAGCTTGGCAATAGTGTTTTCCGCCTCGTCGGTGATGCGAGTTGATCTCTCGATAGCGGATGACAGCACTGCCGGATGTGGGCGGTCAATCAGAGGAGTACTGTTACTCGACGCCGAGCTCGGCAGATCGGCAGTCGTGAGTGTAAGTTTTGGCCCACGCAACTTGGGTGTGGTATCGCCACTCCCACTTCCGCCGCTTACCAGGCCCGGCGACCCTGGCGGGTAGATCGTGTGTGCGCTCAATCGTGACTCCTTCTTCTTTCCCAAACCATTCTCCGAGGTTTTTTTGCGCATACTTGGTTTTCTCGAAACCAGCGGGATCTCGAGTGACGAGTCCACGTAGGGGATGAACGAGATCCGTAGGGGCTTTGTGCGGTACTCCATTATCTCAGTAGTGTGGCTGAACGGCAGCGTCTCCCGTGAGTCCGGCCGGTTGTCGACTGCCAGCTTCGCTTGGAAACTGTACGAGATCAATGGTTGCTCCGAGGTCGGCGGTAGGTTGACGGGCGGGAATTCGAAAGCGAAGAGGAAGTTTCTCAAACCCTCTTGGATCAGATCTGTCACCCTCAATCGTCAGCACTCGACCTCAGCAACCCCCTCCCAGTACATAGCACCACTTTTTCAACGTGGCTCCTCCCCCAGACTCACCTCCGGAAAACACATCCAGCTTCTCGCTCAAAAAACTCACAAAGTGTCCGTCCACCTCGGTGACGCCAGCAAACGTCACGGTGACAGTGATCCCCTTCAACGGTTTCCTAACACGGAAGCTCGCGGCGCCATTGAAAACACTGACAGGGCCAAAAATGGACTTCCCGCCGCGACTGCCTAACTCCTCAACCTTGAAGTCCTCGATCCTCACTTCCTTCCCGAGGCCGCGACGGATTCGGTTCGCCGATACAACCTTGCCCGCAACCGCCTGCCAGGTGGACGTTGGCTTCCGACCAGCGACCATGTCGAGCTCCGGGATGGGGTATGCGCGGCGGCGGTGGAGGAGCGGAACGCTAAGTTTCCTCCGTAACTGGTGTGCTTCCTCGTCCTCCTCGTCCTCCTTCTTCTCCTCGTCCTCCTCCTCCTCCTCCTCTTCCTCTGTCACTTCCGGCTCCTCGACCACTTGCTCGCGGCGTGTAGAACTCGATCTCCTCAGCGGACGACAAAACGCGCCGTCGAGGTTGTAGACGGGGATGGCGGGGAGGTCTTCAAGAGACTCGATCTTCAGAATTCTGGCTTCCTCGTCCGCGGTTGTGAGGTAGATCTCGGGCGGCGGTGAACGTGAAAGGCGTAGGCGGAAACAGTTGAACAGACCCAGACTCAGCGGGAACTTGAGCATGTTAGCGGACCTCTTCCTCCAGCGTCCATCCTTCGGGCCAATCATCTTGGGAGGGCGGAGAGGAGTGGTATAAAGAGGGGCAGGGGGGGGGGGGAGGGATTGAAAAGTCTTCCTCACTCGTTCGCTCTGCTGCTCTGGACCGCTGGGTGTAGTTAGCTGTCACAGCTCGCCGTTGCTCGTTCACTGCTGGGCAGTAGCTAGCGGTAAACTACCCACGCAAAGTATCGCACAAGCTTCTCGCAACCGACGCGGACTCGTAGGGAGGTCTCATTGGACTATTTATCCACTCGAAAAGAAAGGAAAAATTTTTAGCCCCGCCACCGTGAAATATCTAGGCGTTCCCTTCGCGTTGCCAGCCAAAGGTGAAACGCCAGATGATGTGGTCACCGCGAACGGTTGCATTGAGGCCGTGCCATGCACGCGCACCCTTGTCGATCCTCCATCATACATCACTTGGCGGGGCTGTACGGTGATGGAGGCGCAGCTGTGAGTGGGGATGCCAGCCACCAGTGGACAGGCAGGGGAATGGCTGTGGGCGAGGTGCGAGTTGTGCCAAGGGAAAAAGCAATACCTCCCGATATCTACATGGTCGGCATTCAATGTGGGTAGTGGGGGGTGGTAGGGGTGGTGGGGTGGTAACAGCCTTGGGGGGAATGGCCATGGTGATTATCAACGCGGGCTTTCACCGGGCAGAGATAGAGATCAATGCCATATATATTCTCCCCACGTACGATCTCAGCACACACACACACTCACACTCACACTGTATCACCTACGCACATAAAAGCATAGCATCTCGTAAAGCCCAAGCACAGCCCATACAGTCCAGCAAACCACAGAGATTAATCTCCAACATGCAGGATGAAAAGAAGACACCCCCTCGTCTAGATTGAAGCAAGTACCCCGCATCAGCAGATCAGTGGGAGAGAAAGAAGAAAAAAAAAGGAAACAGCAAATAACACCGCAGCCAAATACTCCAGACTCCATCCTCCAGTATGATGCCGCAGGTACGACGTCACTAACGTATTCCTAGATATTTCCTCACCTTCCCACTCATGCTCTTGACCCCACTATCTTCCTGTCCTGGTGCTCCTCTGTTGTTGGCTCCGAACTTCACCCGGCCGGCAGTGATACCCGCCTCTGCAGGAGTCGGTTTCGGTGGCCACATGTCATCGCTCTTCCAGCCGACCACGAGGGCGTCAACCATTTTCGCGAGGTTGACGGGCACAGGTAACTCTCCACTCCTCACCACACAGCGTTGATAGATGTCTGGGTATGCCTGTGGTGTGACTAGCTTCGCCAGCGGATTGCTCGCAAACCTGCTTTCGCCCACTGGCACCCAGCCTTCGCTATCCGCACCCGTCCACTGATCCCTCCTCCTCAACCAAGTCCTCAGTCCGGGGTTCTCCCGCATCAACTCCCTCTCGTGCCTCCGTCGCGCCTTGTGCGGCGCAATACTCTTCGGCGAGTCCCACTTGAACGCCGCACTCGACGGCACGGGGGTCGGGATTTCGTAGTCGCTGTCGTCGGTACGCTGCTTCCACGTTCCCTCGCGCCGGTGGTCGCGGCGTTTCCTCTTCCTCTTATTTCTTCGCGCTGCGGGTGGAGGCGTTGTGGCACGGCGGTACGACAGCGCTCGCTGGGGCACTCCCGAGCTCGCGCCACGCTTCTTCGGCGCATCGTCGATATCGTCGTCGTCGCTCGAGTCGCTCTCCTCGGTCGAGTTCCAGTCGTCGTCCCAGGAGTCTTCCGCTTCTTTCTCGTTGAAAATGGGCTCCTCTGGTGCGGCGGGACGCCATGCGCCGAGCACGCCGGAGCGGCTGAAAGCGCTAGCGGAGGAGGCGGAGGAGAGAGTGCGGCTGGGGACAGGCGCGGGGGGTGGCGGTCGAGGTGGTGCGTACGTCCAGTCGGTGCGGACTTGTAAGAGGAGCTCTTTTACGCTACGGATTGCGTCGGCTTTCTGTTGCCGCGTGAGGGCTTCTGATGTCGACATGGGTACGTGGGTACGTGGGTTCGTTGGTTTCGTGGGTTTCGTGGGTTCCGCGGGTTTCGTGGGTTGCCGTGAGAGGGGAGGACAGGAGATGAGACGTAATAGAGTTAACAGACGGGAGCACCGAGGAAAAGGTGTATCCAAAGAGTGAAGTGGAACGAAAGAGTGGAGGAAGTGGTGGAGCCTGACGGCCGGGGAAGGTCCGTTGTCGCTTGGTCGTGGCTTGGTGGGACGGCCAAGTCACCCACTTGCCTATCCGTCCGATAAGTCTCCTCTAGATTGATAAAAAAAAACGGCTCAGAGCCGCATGCATACCGTAGAGTTGAAGGGGGTAAAAAAAAAAAGTTATTTCCCACTAAACGCACATTACTATCGTATCGGGACACGGAAAACACGTATTTTCATCGTATTGATACTGTATGTATCGCTACCATTTTGTCCAAGATATGATGGCACTACCACAATTTTTACCCTCCCCTCGACTATACAGTAGTAAGTATGTATCATAAACACACCCCACATTTGCAGCTCAATCTCGCCCCATGGCCCCAGAAAATCATATTAAATCAAATCACAATTGTGAAGCATCAGGGAATCGCCAAAACCAACCTGAATCAAGACAAATCCATCTACGCACTTCCTTTCCATCCTCACTTCCCACTGATACACTTGCAATCAAAACATGTACGCAACAACTAATCCTCCCTCATTGTACAATACTATCAGATAAAGTCAAGGTATCGTAAAAGGCCTCCCCCAAACACAAGACTGAAGCCGAGAGAAGAGTATGAATACAGTATAATCAAAGGTGCCTTCCAAACAGAAGACAGTTCGAAAGAGAGCGCGAGCAAAACACAAAGAATAAAAAAAAAAAAACAGCCAAAACAAAACTCCGTAAATACGCTAGCTTTTTCGGTAAGGGAATGAAAGCAAAGCACCGGAACCAGGGAGAGAGAACCCGAAACATTAGGAGAAGAAAGAAGCAACCCGCCATACACTATGCTGAAGAAAAAAAAAGAAGAAAAAAAGCCACAAAGCGGCATCCAAGTAGCTTAAGCCCCGACCTCGACCTCACCATTTCCCTTGCCATTCTCCGACTCGGTGTGGCTCCACTTCTCCACTTTAGCCCATTCTCCACCTTTCCCCGCGCCTCCCTTGGAAGTAGGTAACTCTCCCCACCTGCGGACCCACTCTCTCTCGTCGAGGCGTCGCTTCCTGCTGCCACCGCCACGACTCTCCGCAGCGCCAGCCTCGGCCCATTGCATGTCCCAGATAGAATAGGACATGCCGTCGTGGATTGTGTTCCAGCTTCGGCTCTTAAGAGAATAGCGTACCGAGCCCGAGTACCGCTCCAGGGCAGGGAGGATCAGCAGATTGACCAACAGGTCTTTTCCGGCGGGAATTTCGGGGACATCCTCCTCCTCCTTTTCCCTTTCTTTCCCCTCGGCCTTTTTGGCTGCGACAATTCCGTTTGTCTTGCACTTGCCCGAGGAGGAGTTCGTCGGGGACGAAGCACCCGAAGCCGATAAGGCCCCTCTAATAACAATCCTCCTGCCGCTACCCTTCACGAGAGCTGGGTCAACGTCCTCCGGAAGCCAGCCTGGAATCTTGCCGATGTGAATTAATACTGCAACGATGTCCGAATCATCCGAGTAGATCTCCGTGCCCCACAGGCATCTCCTCCTGCAGACGTCGCGCCGATGCGAATCGCTCAGGAATCTCTTGGGAATCCTGATCTGGAAGATGGAGTTCTCGCGACCTTCAAACCTGGGGAGCAGAGGGTGTGTTACGGAGTAGCCTTCCTTCGGAGTGTGCGTGGGAAGATAGACCATCGAGCCCAAGTAGTTCCGAGGTTTCGAAGTGAGGGAAGCCAGCACCTTCGAAGAATCGATGAGCAGAGTGGTGGTGGCTTTGGATAGCGGGGTCTGTTGCTGCGATGCAGTGTGGTGGTGGTGGATGTGGTGGTGGTGTGCGTGTAGCGGAGATTTAGACCGCACGGAAACAGAAGCCTTCGGTGCGTCGAGGTTGTGCGAAGGCTGCTCGTCATGGTGGTGGTGGTAGTGAGACGGATGACTAAATGAGGTCAGCTCAGCGTCAAACAGCCTCCGCGCGAGCGCGGGATCCCTGGGAATCGGGGGCACCGACTGGTGGGGGTGTTGGTGGTGATGATGATGACGCTTTTTCTTCTCCGTCTTCGATGCCGAGCTTTCATCATCTTCCCTATCTCTCTTCATGCTCATGCCGCCCCCTCTATCCGTCTCCTTTGGCAGATCGCCCCAGTCTCGTACGATCGTGTTGGCTTCCATGCCCAAGCCAGCGCTGCGTCTGGGAGGACTTTGGTACGTTAAAGCCGAGTCGGTAAGCCTCATGATCCCGTTCTTGTCCCTAATAATTCCATCCCGATCCTTGCCGATATTCCGCTTCTTTTCGTCCTCCATGAGGCTTGACAAGCTCCGTCCGAATCCGCGCGACAATGCATCCTCTGCTCGAAGAGGTTCATCTCTTCCACCCAGCGAGGTCTCTCGCGGAGGCTTGAATCGTTGTGGTCGTGCATCCCTGTCGCGGGCATCGTCGCCAACTGCAGGCAGAGGCATGGTGTTGGTGATGGAGAAGGGACTCGGGGGCATCGACACGGCATACCCGGAGAAAGGCTGGAAACTCTCGCGATGGCCAGAGGATGCGGCAGCTCTTTGTGAGTGGCCAAAGTTTTGTCCTTGTCCGGGTCCAGGATTAGGAGGGAGAGACACGGTTGTAGGTATGGATATGGATCCCGCTGGCGGCGCCGTCGACTGAGGAACTCCATTCTGACCGCCCTGGAACCTGGAGGTGATCGTCATTCCGTACGGAGGATGAGAGCTGGATGTCGGAGGGTTCTGCACTTCCATCCGTTCTGAGCCGAATGCCGATCCGACGGAATACTGCGCTCCAATATGTTCCCGTACCCTTTCCCTCTCACGTTGCAGTTCTCTCTCGCGGGCCCTCTCCCGCTCTCTTTCCCGCTCTCGTTCTCGCTGCTCCCGTTCCCGTTGTTCCCGTTCCCGCTGCTCCTGTTCTCGCCGCTCCTGTTCTCGCCGTTCCCGTTCTCGTTGTTCCCTCTCGCGCTGCTCTTGTTCTAACAATTGTCGCTCCCTAGCCTCCGCTTCACGTGCGATCCGTTCCCGTTCTCGATGCTCGCGCTCGCGCTCACGTTCCATTTCCCTCTCCCTCTCCCGCTCCCTCCGCTCCATTTCTCTGTCCCTCTCCCTCTCCCTCTCCCTCTCCATCTCCTTCTCGAAGCGTCGTTCTGGCTCCGGCCGCCTTTCCCTCTCACCGTACACATCCCGACCGGAGTAACTGCCCGATCGGTAGTGCCTTTGCTGCTGTTGACCATCATCTCGCATCCCGGGTAGACTGTGAGGCTGCGATAAAGGTCGGGGAGGAGGAGGCGGTGGGGGCTGGGTAAGCACGCGCTGCTGCTCGTAAATCGATCTACTATACTGCGGGTCGCGGTCTAGGGACTGCGTGGAGTGGTGCTGCAACTGATGGTGGGCCCTGTATACCGGGTCGGGAGGAGTAATGCGGTTCGGTTTAGGGCCACCCAACGCCTGCATCGACGTGCTACTACCACCAGGACTCGCCGAACTGCTTCCAACATCTCTCGTGCGGTCCATCGACATGTAATCCGTAAAGGGTGCCTTCAACGGCGACAGGTCTGGCTGCGTATTTCTGGGCATGCTCGGTGGAGGAAGCGTTCCGCCGTCGAGCATGGCAGAAATCGACATCGACGTAGTCCGTGGCGGCGGGAGTTCTCGCACAGGTCCGGGACCAGGTCCTTGGCTGTAACCAGAAGACGGTTGTCCGGACGACGGATGTTGATGGTGCATTTGTGATAGTGGAGGGGGTGGGGGCGGCGGTGCGCGTAAAGGTTGGGAATGCGACAGCGATGGCGCGCGATGGGGTGAGCTGGGCGGAGGCATGCGCATGTGCTGCTGCTGTTGACTATGATGAAGTTGCTGCGGTTGGTGCGCGAGAGCTGGCGATGACGGCTGCTGTTGCGCGGGGTGTTGTTGCAGTGGTAGTGGAGGGTGTTGCTGAGGCTGTGACATGACGGGATCCTGTGGACCTGCAGCGCGTGTGATTTGGTTAGTCTTTGGGGGTCAATTCTTCAACGATCGCTTGAGATTTTTTGAGTGGGTTTAGCGTGGGACAGGGGGGGGGGGGGGGGAGATAAAAGGCAAGGGTGGGGGAGGGAGCAGAGAAGCAACTCTTGAGTTCTGGGACCCTAGGTAGGATGGAAGGGAAAGGGAGGCAAGTGGAGTAAGGTAACGGGATAGTGGAAAGGTTTTGAGTACACGCAAGCGCGACTCCGAAACAACATCGGCCACCCGATCATCATCTGCCTGACGCACGAGAACATGCTATCAGGCACACACACGCAACAAGGCAGGCAGCGCTTGCGATGTCGCCCGGTAGAAGGAATGAGGCAAGGACGAGGGGGCATAGGGGGGGGGAACAATAAATAAAACGGAAACAATGGCCGCAATAATAATAACAGTAATAGTGCGAGCGGGGTGCGACGTACCTCGAGAGATATGCGGCGAGTTGTGGTAGGATGGGGTACGGCGGTGGCCGTGGTTTTCGGGCGTCGCTGTCCGAGGAGGGAGGAATACGGGGGAGCCGCGGTTGGACGCTGGATTGAGGGCACCGTTGGGTGGCAGCGGTTCTGCATAAGAGGTAAAAAAGTTCAGCGCGCACTCGCAGATGGACACTGACACGGATTCATGGAGAACAGCCAGCCAATGAACAGAAGACCCAAGCCGGCAAGCCATCAGCGAACGAGGATGCGGTATCTGGGCGAAGCAAGCAAGCAAGCAGGCAGGCAGGCAGGCAACAAAAGTTGGACACAAGAGACATTGCATGATAAGATGTAGAGGAAATGTAGACGGCTTTCTCGGCTGAGGCTAAAAAACTGGGTTCACATGGCGCACCGAATTATGAATTACGGTTCGCACCCCTCGCAGGGCAGACGTAGCCCCTCGAACAAATCTCATTGAATCTCCCATGTTCCCATGTGTCCGTCTTGTGCGTGCCTGCCTCGCTTGTGTTCACAGTGCATGGGTGGTGGGTAGAATGAAGGTTGGACAGCGGAAGGAAAAGTGGAGAGATGACTAACCATGTCGCGGCGGATTCTGCTGCTGCTGCTGCTGCTGTTGTTGTTGTTGTTGTTGTTGTTGTTGTTGTTGTTGTTGTTGTTGTTGTTGTTGTTGTTGCTGTTGCTGTTGGTGCTGCTGCTGCTGGTGATGCTGCTGGTGGTGCTGCTGTTGATGGGGGTGGTGGTGTTGATGTAGCGATAGGGGCGGAGGGCCGTGGCGGTATCCCGGGCCGGGCCGGTTGATTCTGTCCATCTCGGGAGACCCCGACGGCTCGCCGTATCGTTGCGACGGGGACATTCCAGCATGCAGCGGAAGCGGCGGCGGGGGCGGAGGCGGAGGCGGAGGAGGAGGAGCATGCGAGGAGGGGGGTTGGCCGTGTTGTGGATGCGTTGGGTGCGGATGGCCGTAATAGCCGTCGGCAGGAGTATTACGGCCGTTCATCTTGAGTCGCTTCGCGGCACTTGACGACGCGGAATAAGGCCGATCTCGGTCGGTCTCGGGAAGAGGAGGAGGCGGCGGGTGGTGTTGTTGTTGCTGCTGCGAGGAGGAGGGATGCTGCACGCGATTTGCGGCAGGGTAGGGGTGGTGAGGAAGAGGCGGATGGTGAGAGGGATGGGAGAGAAGAGAGTTGTGGTGGATGTGTTGGGACGGAGGGAACACTGGGGGTGGCGGCGCGGGAGAAGAGTTGTGGGCGTGTGACGGACGCGGCGGAGCGAGATGGGGATGACGAAGGTGATCCATTGTGTCAGTTTAGTGCCTGGGGGGTTGGGTGGGAAGGGAGGGGCGGTGGGTAGTGGTATTCGGGCAAGAGAAGCAAGCAACAACGATGATAGGCCACGGGTCGGACAAGGAACGCACACGGCGGATTTTTATTTTTGGGGGGGTGGTGGCCTCGCGCACGAGATGGGACGGCGCGGCGGGGACGTTTGCGGCGCGACGCAGTGGGCGGGGGACGGCGCGAGGAGAAGGATGGAGCGCGGCGATGGGAGGAGCGGAGAGGAAGGGAGGGCGAGGGAGGAGGGAGGAGGGAGGAGGCAGGAGGGAAGGGGCCAAGGGCGAACGGGAACAACAATAGCAACAACTGCAGGACGGCGCAACGGACGAAGAGCAGCGATCTTGGCTGGGGCGGCATGGAACAACTGGAAACACTGGCATCCGACGCACAGACAGCACCAGTCGATGGACAGGCAGCCGCGGTGCGGCAGCAGCAGCACGGAGGAAACCGACGAGTGCTCGCGTGCGGAGCGCTCTGGCTGGGCGGCGACTCGTGCTGGAGGGGGCGTGTGCAGATATCCAGAGGCTTCGTTTGGAGGCCGGCGGGCTGGCGGCTGCGGTGCTAGTTGGCGGCAGACGGGATGGACCTGCCGCTTGGGACCGGAGAGCGCGGCGGAGGGGCGAGGCAGGTCATAAGTGCGGCAGGAACCCAGAAGGCCGGGATGCGGAGGGCGTGGAGCGGCCGTGCAGCGTCTCGGGGAACGTATAAGTACGGCGAGCGCAGCGTCCGCAGACCGCAGCCACGAGAGTAGCAGACGTCGAACAAGTGCACGCTGTGCGCCGGGAAACATCAGCCGGGGACGCATTCGCACGGGGCAGGGGAGCTGGGAGGCATTAATGTGTGGAGTGTGGCATGGAGCCGGGGACGCAGGACGCAGTGGACAGCGGAGGAGAGGGAATATCTGTCGCGGGTGCGGGGCGGGCATGCAGGCGGGGGGGCGACGGACCGACGGCCGCGATGGGGGGGGCGCCGAGGACTGGACGGCGACGATCGCCGCCGCCGCCGCAGCAGCGCCAGACAACGGCGGCAATCACGCCGACCCAGCGGCCGCATTCCCCTCGGACTCGCCCTCTCGCCCGCCGTGGCCCGCCCCCTCTGCGCTTCAACTCCGCCCACGGCCGCCGCTCGCCGTCCGGCACAAGACAAAGCCAGAGCAAAGAACGACGCAGCGCTCTGCCGTCGCCACCCAGCGCGGTAACTGAATGCGGGAACGGACTCCCCCGGTGCCACCTCCCCCCCGTCCCGCCTACCTCGTCGCCCCGCAAGCACACCTCGTGTTTGCTCGTCTCCCCTCCGCAGACAACGATCCAGCATGCGATAGCGTTTCGCCAAATCCGCGCCCACCCGTCACCGTCCGCCCCATCCACCCATCCATCCATCCATCCATCCGTCCATCCATCCATCCATCACCTTCTTATGTATGCCCTGTGAATCAGTATTCCCTGTCCGTGCAGCATCTCGAGATTCCCTGTCGAAACCCCTTCCCCCCCCCCAGACAGAACTTCCGAGCGAACCACTCACAACCCCACATCGCTGTCGCTCGCCCCTCGACCGGCATGTCCCACCTACATCATCTCGCCGGCGTCGCTCAAACACTCGCAAAAAGAAAAAAAAGAATACTGCTGTTTCCGATGTGCGCCTGTCTCTCTTTTCGCCCGCGGCTCCGAATGGGAGGAGCAGGCGAGACAAAAGAGAGCAAAGAACGAGCAGAAGAAAGCACCACCGCGCAGCCGGCGCGCCGCCTCTGCTTCTGCTCCGCGCTGAAAGCAGATGCTGGTATCGTCCGCATCGATCAAACAACGCCCGTCCAACTCCTCCCCATTGCCTGCATGCGGCCGCCAGCCTTCCGCTTGCAGCCAGCACAGCGCCGCCGCTTGAGGAAAGAGGAGAAATCCTCCTAGCAGCAAATCCGGCCGACGCAGGCAGCCATCACCCGCCGCCTCTTCTCGCCAGCTGCCAATCGGATCGAGATCGTCTTTGTGCGACCGAGAGGCGAGACCGTCGCAACCCCTGTCTTCCGCGTCCTTATCGCACATGTGAGCACTCGGAACCTCCATCCCCTCCATTCCCTCCATTCCCTC
>Ga0307508_10000240_pt1 | contig 66574 bp, 75 predicted proteins | sample 9_EM_MG_FD_203089 | JGI IMG/M metagenome (GOLD analysis project Ga0307508, IMG submission 203089) | Populus trichocarpa ectomycorrhiza microbial communities from riparian zone in the Pacific Northwest, United States - 9_EM | ecosystem: Host-associated > Plants > Roots > Unclassified | place... | reverse complement strand
CGTGCGAATCCTTCGGGACTACACAGTCGCTCCGCTGCCATCATACAAGTGTTGCCCGCTCAAGGGTGATAGACTGTTGGTGACCACCTGGACGATTGTGCCGTTGGTGAAACACCCGAGTGTTACAGCTGGTTCATTCTGGAGGTGGAAATTGTTGTCTTCAAGCCAATTTGCAATCGTTTGGCTTCCACGGGAGATACGAGCAGTCGATGGAAGGGGTCCCTGCCACCATGGATGGTGTGCATTAAGGTCTCCCATAAGTAGATAATCGTTCGGCAGTTTGAGAGTTGGGAGGATTGCAGCCAGTGGCTCTGCTCGTCCTGGAGAATAGAAGTTGAAGAGGGTGAAGGATTTTTGGTTGTGCGATGAGGTGATCGTAGTTCCCAAGAATGGGTCCTGGGTGGAAAAGACTGTAGTGGCACTCAAACCGGATGTGTGGCGTATGAATGTAACACATTTAGGTTTGGTAGGTGAGGGGGTAAAGGTATCGAATCCTGGTAGAGAAGGTGGGTTTCCGTGTCTATCGCACCATGGTTCTTGAAGTAGACAGATGAGGTTTTCGGGCTTCTGGGCAAAATCTTGAAGGGCTGAAATTGTCGTTGCTTGGCCTCGCGCACAGTTCAGCAGCTGTACGGACCCAACGGATGCAGGGAGGGCCATTTAATTGGCTACTCCTGCCATGGGGGTGTCTCCCTGGATGGCTACACCAGTAGCTTTGTTGAAATTTCGAAGCTTGATTCGCTCGGAGCAGTTTGGATCGTTAGCCTTATGTGGTGCGTTGCAGTTCACGTAACAGATCGGGGGGTGAGTGCAAGCTGGACCTTTCTTGCAGGTCGGAAGAGTACATGGGTGTTCTCGAGTGTTGTGGGGACCGGCACAAACAGCACAGGAAACGTCATTCCGACAGAGGGCAGCGGGGTGTCTGCAGGTTTGGCAATTGTGGCATTGGGTACTCCGCCCATATGGGATGTAGTCGTCCAACTGGCATTCCCGATTGCATACGATCAGGTTTTGACGGCCGATCGCACTCTTCTTGACATTATCCATCAGTGTCATGACAATTGTAGAGTTGGTTTTATGCTCGCGACGGTCTGCAGGTGTCAACCAGCACGGCGTCTGCCCTTGTACCAGTTGCTGGTAATTGGTGGTGATACTGTCGGAGATCTCGGGTATTGAGAGGTGCATTGGGACTCCATGCAATAGGAACTGGCTGAAAAGTTTTCCGATTTCGATCTTTTCACATTTTCCGAAATAAGAGAGGGCGTGCTTGATGATCGAGATGTAATCTTCGTAGACCATATTGTTCTGGTCATTACCCGTGGTGAAGATAATCACACCACCTATGGTAACTCAGGTGCGGATGAAGGGCGGTACGAAAATGTCCTTATAGTCAACAAAGGTGGTGTTAACCCAACGGAGCGCAATATCTGCCAGACTCTGCCACTCAGTGTAGGTTTTCTCAGGCTGGGTAGTTGTGCCGGTAGTATTGTTGTTCTCAAAGAAGCAGGTCACTTCTTGTTCGGCTTGCCTGTATTTGGTCGTGATGAGTTTAGGCACTTGAGTCTTTGTCCTCAGAGGTACTGTTTCCCATCTGCGTGTATTGGCGGGTGGGGTCTGGGGGGTAGTTGACGAGGTATCGGAGGTAGCACTGTCTGCAGTGGGAATTCCACCTGTACCCTCCGCAGTATTTTTCTTCTCCAATTTCTTTTTCAGGATTTTCTTGACTGGGGCTGCTGCCATTATGGTCGGAGGGGGAGGTTGGATGTTTCTCTGGTTTGCAATGAGCTGCTGCTGCATCTGGTTCATCCGAGAATTGAGCAGGCTGACCTGGTTTTGGAGTTCGTTGTTGATGTTGAGGGAGGCAGCAGCCACACTTGCGGATACAGAGGCATTGAAGTTGGCAGTAATTCGCTGATACAGCTGCTCCATAGCAGAGGCTCTAATGATCTCGAAATCGGCACGGAGGGCTGCGTGTTCAGCTGTGAGTGGAGGTGGTAATTCTGCCCCAAGGTAACCTGGGTTGTCATTGGCATCACCAAGCGCCTGGGTGCCGGTGATATGCTGAGTAGTAGTGGTCTGGAAGTCCATCTGCTCCATAGTATCTGCTTCAGTGTTATCTTTGCTCTCAGAGTCTGATTGAGAGTCGCTGTCCTCACGGGGGCGCTTGGCAGACGTGCGAACGTAACTGCCTCTAGCTTCAGAATGAGGAGGAACTGGAGAAATATCTTTGGATCCCAGGCCGCGGCCAGAGGGGAGCATGAGGAAGGCTGTGACCGTGTTGGTGATAGGTGGGTACGTAAAGTCCGTGATCACTGAGGGCGGGTTGGTGGGTGGGGGTCGAAACCAAAACTGGAGGGAATCGACTTTCCAGCTAATGGGGCTGTAGGCGGACTCTCCAGGAATGTTTTGAGATTGATTTGGACATGTTCGATAGGGGGAGAGAGAAGATCGAGGCGAAAACGTCAGGGTGGGGTTGAGGAGAATAGATTGTGTGGAGAAGAATCTCCAGACTAGCTACCGCGCCCTTCCTTTATACTTTTCCTTCCCTCTGTGGAATCACAGCTTGCCCGCAAGACTGACACAGTTCCTCCGTCTAACATCATGACTCGATCGCTGCGTCCAAGGAAAACACATGATCGCACTTGGCCGCCGCGTGGCCAACACTCTACTTGCAGCAACAGGAGAAAGGATACACAAGCAGTAAAGGTAAGGAACAGGGAACAGGATGTGTAAGCTTCATCAACGGGAGACAACAAACGTAGCGGACAGGAGATAGGACGCGCAAGCATAATCAACAGGAAACGACATACGTAACGATGACAGGAGAAGGACATGCAAGTAACATAACAGAGAAGAAGGAGAGAGGTCTAGACCGGCCAGCGGTTGGGGATATTGCTATCGGAGCGATCTGGCGGAGATCGGTCGAGGCGCCTAAACGCGGAGGATGACCGCTGCTGCGGCAGCGGAAACGAGGATGAGCCACACAGCGACAAGGGTGAGAGTGGCACCGGCACCAAGGAGCCTGTCACGCTAGGTTCGTGACACAAACGCAGCCAACGCGTACCAAACTCTCGCGCAGAATGTGTGGCAAGCCATCATTGAGCGAATGGAGGAAGACAACCAGCGGCAAATATGTCAAGCTACCCAGCTTGTCCGGATAAACGATGGCCTGGCCTTCCTGGCCGAACCCAACACCATGCGGAGTCAGCACCTCGCCACCTTCCAAGGCAACGTGGAATTATGGGCGGCCGACCACCAACAGAAGGTAAGACAAATGGAGGAAGACCTACAGCAAGCCCGGGACGAGATCCGGCAACTGGCTACTGGAATACCCCTACCCGGTTCACCAGCTCCAGGACCTTCCCCGCCACAACTGCCGCACCCGTGGTGTAGCCCCACCTGACCCTCAAGTACAAGCAGACCAGCGGACCCACAAGAGCCCCTGACGCCTTTCACCTGACCAACCTTACGGAGTCCCATTCGGCTCCCACTTGCCCCCTCCACTCGAAGACTGCAACCACCAGCCATCCCGTTTATACCGATCAGGCAGGCATCGCCCCCACCATGGAGAAATCCGCACAGGGCAGCAGCGGGGGGACCACCATCAAGCCCGCCATCGGGGCCGTCAACCCCCCCATTGCGACCTACTCCCTCACCCCCGCAGCCCCCACCGAGAAACTCGCAAACATCGATCTCCCCGCGGGAGCTGGTACAACTAGTGTCGGAAGGTGTGGCTAGAGCACAACAGTATGCCGGGCCAAGGAGGGAGGAAATACGAACCTCACAACTGAAGATGGAAAATCTGGAGAAATTTGATGGGAAAGGTACGACCAAGTTCAACCAAGGGTAGGAGTCGGTCACCATGTACTTGGACTTCTCCCCGGAGACCGCCGACCATCAGAAGATCGCCTGGTTAGGCACATTGCTAACTGACACGGCCCTGGTATGGCACCTACACCATTACCGAGAACTACGGGATAACGACACATGGGTCAACTACGTGGCGGCCATCAGGACGGAATACCGCAATGAACGGGAGGTGGCCAATGCCCAACTGAAACGTGGACAACTCTGATACCAAGGCTCCATTCGGGCGTACCTGACGGAGTTCAGAGCTCTCAACATTTTTGCCCACAGCACTGGCGAAGGCCTTAGGGAAACGATTGATCTTGTGATGCCTGTGGAGGTTCTGCGAATGCAGTTCGCCCACTACCTCAAAGAATTTGCAGATGACGAAGGGTTCCTTCAGGCCACCTACCAAGCCGGCCTACAGGTGGAAAGGATAAAGGCACTAGAGAAGGCACGGGAAACCATACGACCTACCCGGCCAGGGGAAAAAGAAGGAAAAAGGAAGGAGGCCTTGGAGTGGCCAAAACCCATGGAGAAACCCGAGCGCCAAAGCCCATGGGGACAGCCGGGCAGATGGGCCTCTAAGGAAGATGCGCTAAAAGGAGTGCCCTCGCAAGAACACAAGAAATACTTCAGGAGCCCAGAAAGCTGCTGGCATTGAAGACAAAAAGGGCACCGCACATACGAATGTTTCACACACACCACCTGGCGCAAGACGACACTCCTGTAGGCCCCATGGAAAGCCGCGGGAGCAGCGACCTAGACAACAGCCACAACAGTGGGAAAACGGAGGCACTCGGAGGAACCGGAGAAGGCCCTAGGACCTAAACAGCAGAAAGTCGCAGCCGTCGACACCATGGAATTGAAAGGCTCCCAAAACTTACCAATGTGAGCTGACACCGATGATGAGTCAGATTTTTAGAAGGCCAGCCAAAGCTGCCGGCACTGGCCTTTGTGACAATAGGTGGGACATCCCAAAAGCGAAAGACCGAGGAACCAAGCACTGGAACTCCAGGTAAAAAGCTTAGGAAAGAACCCATCAGCGGCACCCGTCCGATCATATGGATGATACTCCATCAAGACAAGAAATGCCATACGATCCGAGTATTACTGGATACACGCTGTTCAGTTCCACTAATCAACCGCGAAATGGTGGCGCGGCTACAAATTCCCTGCCAGAAACACCAGGAAAAGAAGATCATTGAAAATTATGAAGGGAAACAAGTGGACCAAGCTGGTAGCTATTTTACCAACCCCCTAGTCTTACAACACCGCAACCATTACTCCAGAGAAAGCTTTGAAATCTCGCCAATGGAGGCGGAAATTGACGCCTTTCTTCCGTTCTGGTAGATTACTAAGCACCCCCCTGAGAGAGCTTGGCAAGACCCGGAGGTCCACTTTGACAGCCTAAAATACCTCGAGAAATGTACCAAGTACGAGACCGCGGACTTCAAACTGTCGTGGGACAAAATGGTGTGTTCAGACAAGGAAGCCCACTGCATAGGGTACGTCTCCATGGTCAAGGACGAAGAGCCATTAGATCAGGTTCCAGCGGAATTTAGCCAGTACCTCGACATAATGGGTAAAGAGTCCGCAGATGCACTACCCAAACACAGGCCATACGACTGCAAGATCGACTTAAAAGAAGGATCCACGGTGCCCTGGGGACCCATCTATCCCTTATCCGAAACCGAGCTACAAACCCTTCAAGAATGGCTCAGGGAGATGGAGAGGACAGGCAAAATCCAACGCTCCACTTCCCCCACAGGTTCGCCAATCCTGTTTGTACCAAAGCCAAATAGGAAAGGGTTACGACTATGCGTTGACTACCGAGGGCTCAAAAGAATAACAGTCCCCAACCGGTACACTCTGCCGCTAATGCAAGAGCTACAGGAGCGGGTTCAGGGTGCCCAATGGTTCACCAAAATGGATCTTAAAAACGGATTCAACCTAATCAGAATCCGTGAAGGAGACGAATAAAAAACCGCGTTCTGCACCCGATATGGCCTGTACGAATTCATGGTGATACAGTTCGGGCTAACCAATGCCCCCTCGACTTTCCAGGACATGATGATTCATGTTCTCTTCGACATACTCGATTTGGGCGTACTAGCCTATATGGACGATATTGTGGTCTACAGAAGAACCCGCGAAAAGCACAACGAACTGGTTAAAGAAGTCCTCAAGAGGTTGCAAGCAAACGGACACGTGGTATCACCTGAGAAGTGCACCTGCAGCACCCAGGAAGTAGAGTTTATGGGATACATCATTGGGAGAAGAGGAGTGGAAATGTCAAAGGGAAAAACAGAAGTTGTGTTGACATGGAAAACACCCCACTCCCTAACAGAGGTACGAGCCTTTCTAGGGTTTGCTAACTTCTATCAGTGATTCATCAAAGACTACTCACAGGTAGCAAGACCCATTACCGAATTAACGAAAAAAATGGAAGTAAAATGGGAATGGACCCCGGAGGCAGAAGAAGCATTCCAGGAACTCAAGCGAAGGTTCACCTCGGTACCAATACTCGCGCACTTCGATGCTCAGCGGCCAGAAATCATCTAAACGGACACTTCAGACTTCGCTATCGGGGCAGTTCTATCGCAAAGGGACGATGAGGGGTGGCTGCATCCAGTGGCATTCAATTCCAGAAAGTTCCAACCAGCGGAGATCAATTACGATATCCATGACAAAGAACTACTGGCAATCGTCGACGCCTTTAAACAATGGAGGCGCTACTGTGAAGGAGCTACACACCAGGTCCAAGTCCTTTCTGACCACCAAAATTTAGAATACTCCACGACGACTAAGGTGCTCAATCGAAGACAGGCACGCTGGGCACAAGAATTGGCAGGAATCGACTTCCGAATCTACTACTGTCCGGGTTCCCAGAACGGAAAACCAGATGCGTTGTCAAGACGTCTGGAGTATCATCTAGAAAAAGTAGGGGCAGAAAACCAGCCGATCACAACGGTCATACAGACAAAACAGTTCACGGAGCCAAGTCAGCAAGAACGATCGTTCATCGGCTCCTCAGCAAGGCTCGCCTCACTCCCCGAACAGAGATGGTTGCAAGAATTTGAAATGGTGGTGAGAAAAGGTGTGGAAGAGGACCCCTCCTACCAACAAGTGCGGAAAGAGGAAGCTGCTCTCCCCAAGGAGCAAGAGAGGAACCAAGGAACCAGGAAAGTAGTGAAAGTCCGGGACGGGCTGCTCTATAAAAAGGGCATGCTCTGGGTACCAGAAAAACTGATACAAGGAATTCTCGAATCGGAACACGACACCAAGGTCGCCAGATACATGGGGCAGAAGAAAACTATCGAACTCGTCCGACGAAACTTTTGGTGGCCAACGATGAACGAGCACATAATCGACTTCGTGAGGAGCTGTCGGGAATGTCAAAAGAACAAGGCGGCACGACACCAACCATACGGATTAAGCTCGCTACTGGAGATACTCTACACACCTTGGCAGTCGATAGCAATGGACTTCATCATGGAACTCCCAATGTCTGAAGAATGCGACCAGCTCTGGGTAATCATCGATCGGTTCACCAAGATGGCGCACTTCCTCCCGCTAAAAAAGGATTAAAAAATGGTAGCATACCTGGTGGTTACCTTTGCTCGGGAAGTATGGAAGTACCATGGCCTCCCCACTGATATCGTGTCTGATGGGGATTCTAGGTTCATGTCGGAAGTATGGAAGGAATTCTTACGGCTCTCCGGTATCCGACCTCAGATGTCGACAGTGTTCCACCCACAAACTGACGGGCAAACGGAACGCCTCAACCAGACCATCGAGGTATACCTAAGAGCCTTCGTGGCGAAGGACCAGGATGACTGGGTAAGCCTATTGCCAATGGCCAAGTGCGCATACAACAACTCGGTCACTACGGGAAACGGTATGTCCCTGTTCTACGCCAACTATGGCTTCCATCCGGTGGCCATGGGTCCGGCGTCAATGGAACCACTCAATCCGGCCAGCGCGGTATACGGGCACTGGATGCAGACGATACACGACGAATCCTGTAAGGGACTGAAAGCCGTCCAGGAACGAATACGTCGCTACGCCGACCCGGCAGGAAAGGAACCCCCTGCATGCCAAGTAGGGGACTTGGTAATGCTCAGCGGACGCAACATTAAGATGCGCTACCCAACGAAGAAACTGGACCACAAAAATCAGGGTCCTTTCCAAATTGAGGAAATCATCTCACTGCTCGCCATCCGCCTCACGCTACCCGAGAAGTGGAAGATTCACAACGTCTTCCACGTCTCGCTACTCGAACCATATCAAGGTAGCGAACACTGGGCACCTTCGGACCCCTCGAAGGTGCTGTGGGAAGCCGACGACACTGAACAATCAGAGGAATACGATGTGGAAGAAGTTATGTCTTGGGTCGAGCGCGGCCGCGGGAATAACAAACGAATCCTATACCTTGTCAAATGGCTCGACTATCCGGAACGCAAGGACTGGACAGAAGAACCCTATGACAATTTTTCAGTAGGTAGTCTGGAGAAACTCTGGGAGTTTCACTGACGAAACCCAGACACGCCAAGGGACTACCAGCTCACCGAGGGCTAGACCAGTTGCACCGAGGACCTGGCGGTAGTGGGCTGATGGGGCGGAGGACTTCAGTACCAAAAAGCATTGGAATCAACAAAAAGATCCGCTTCATGGGCACCCAGAAAAAGCCACCGACCGGGCGGCCGACGAAGAAACCGAATCGACCTGATGAACTTGACGTGCTCCTGTACGGTTTTATTCTCCTTACCCTGAAATGGAACCAGCGCCCTGGTACGAATGACACTCACACAGTCCCCGAACAGACGTGGTCACTCCTTCCTACACTGTAGAGCCCTAGATCAGGCCCAGTCACTTTCGGGGCACCGGACAAGCCACGAAGGACACCATGCCTCTGCCAATCCTCTGCGTCTCAGGACGACCCCAGAACTCGAGTACAGGAAGGAGTCATAGCGAATGCGCGACGCGATCAAGTTCATCGAGACAGTAAGAGTACGCAACAGCCTACTCTGAGGGCCCAGTCATTCCGATGGATTAAAGACTTGTCCGAGGGAAGGCGTCTTATCCGGTGACTGGGAGGGCTATAGGGGCAGAGGACTACAGTCATGGTAACATCACCAAAATTGCCACACGAAGAAAGAACCCATACAAAAGAGATGGGCTACTCAGATAAGGAATTCGGCTTCGGGACGAAGCTAGGAGAGGGGGAGATAGTGTTATACCTGAGGAAAGTCGCCGGCGAAAGGGGCGGGCTAGGAAAAGACAACAGGAAAAAAAATCTGCGTCCGAACGCAGAGGCTACGTCCAGACGCAGCAGGCACTCGGGACGCTCTGGACGCACCCTGTTAGCACACATACCGTTCCCAACACAAAACGCACAGGCAATGTGAATTCGGATGCAGCTCGCCACGATACTGTGCATCCGGACGCAGATCGCCACGGCATCTGCTTACCGGACGGAGCGTGACAGAGCATTTTCCTTCTAGACACAGTGTGTCAGGGCATTTTCCTTCTGGACGCAGCCGTGTCAGGGTATTTTCCTTCTGAACGCAGCTGTGTCAGGGCATTTTCCTTCTGGACGCAGCCATATCAGGGCATTTTCCTTCTGGACGCAGCCGTGTCAGGGCATTTTCCTACTGGACACATCCGGACAACGCGTGTCATGGCAGCACGGTCACACTGGCTGTCAAGATGCAGAACATCACAGCAAATACTCGGGTCGCATTCGCAAACACACAGCGGGTTCCAGGCATAGTGACTCAGTCCAGTTCTATTCTTTATATCTACGGTATATACATCTATATATGCTACTACACACTTCGTGTTTCCAGCAAAAGCACCCAGCATCACACCCATCGCTACGATCATCACATGCAGTAATGCGGTTTTGATGCGTGTAGCATTGCTCTGCGTGTCGGAAACAAAGGAAAGTTGGCAAATACGACACGATGCAATGAGCACGACGACTATGAGGAGGATGGCAATGAGGACGCCAGCGGTGAGGACGATAGCAAGTAGGACATGGTGCCTATGAGAGCTAGTAAGATGCGGCGAGGACAATAGCAAGTAGGATGCGGTGAGTATGATGGCGAGCTTTGTGACATGGTTAGCGCAGCTCTCAGAGTGACAGAGACACTGGGAAGTTGTAGAATACACAGTGACGAGTACGATGTCAGTGAGGGTGCTGGCAGCGAGGACGATAGCGAGTAGGACATGGCAACTATCAGAGCGAGTAAGACGCGGCAAGGACGATAGCGATTAGGATGCAGCGAGTATGATGGCGAGGTTTGGGACATGGTTAGCACAGCTCTCAGAGTGACAGGAACAGCGGCGGGAAGTGGTACAATACAAGGTGAGGAGTACGATGTCAATGATATTGCTGGCAGCAAGAAAGATAGCGAATAGGTTGTGGCGAGTATGATGTCAATGCAAAGCACCAAGCCATTACTAACACTTGCGCTTCCGCAGGGTTTGGCTTGCTCATCGCTCAAACGTAGACCCCTTTTTTCTTCTCCTTTCACCTCATCCTAGATACTCGTCGTCATTCTTCGCGTTTCCATCTTACTCGCCGCCATCCTCACTGCCATCAAACTAATTGACATCCTCCTCATCGACTTCGTACTCGTCACATCGTATTGTACCAGTTCCCGCTGCTGTTCCTGTCACTCTGAGAGCTGTGCTAACCATGTCCCAAACCTCGCCATCATACTCGCTGCGTCCTGCTCGCTATCGTCATCGCCGCATCTTACTCACTATCATAGTCACCACATCCTACTTGCTATTGTCCTTGCCGCCAGCACCCTCATTGACATCGTACTCGTCACTGTGTATTCTACAACTTCCCGGTGTCTGTCACTCTGAGAGCTGCGCTAACCATGTCACAAAGCTCGCCATCATACTCGCCACGTCCTGCTCACTATCGTCCTCGCTGTGTCTTACTCGCTCTCATAGTTGCCACATCCTACTCGCTATCGTCCTCACTGCCAGCACCCTCATTGACATCGTACTTGTCACTGTGTATTCTACAACTTCCCGTTGTCTGTGTCACTCTGAGAGCTGCACTAACCATGTCACAAAGCTTGCCATCATACTTGCCGCGTCCTACTCACTATCGCCCTCACTGCATCTTACTCGCTCTCTTAGTCGCCACGTCCTACTTGCTATCGTCCTCGCCATTGGCATCCTCATCGCCTACCTCCTCATAGTCGTCGTGCCCATTACGTCGTGTCGTATTTGCCAACTTTCCTTTGTTTCCGACACGTAGAGCAATGCTATGCACGTCAAAATAGCGTTAGTGCATGTGATGATCACTGCGATGGGTGTGACGCTGGGTGCTTTTGCTGGAAACGCGAAGTGTGTAGTAGCATATATAGATGTACATACCGTAGATTTAAAGAATAGAACTGGACTGAGTCACTATGCCTGGAACCCGCTGCGTGTTTGCGAATGCGACCTGAGTATTTGCTGCGACGTTCCACACCTTGACAGCCAGCGTGACTGTGCTGCCATGATACGCGTCATCCGGACATCTCCAGTAGGAAAATGCCCTGACACGGCTGCATCCAGAAGGAAGATGCCCTGACACAGCTACATCCAGAAGGAAAATGCCCTGACACGGCTGCGTCCAGAAGGAAAATGCCCTGCCACACTCCGTCCGGTAAGCAGATACCGTGGCGATCTGCGTCCGGACGCACGGTGCTGTGGCGATCTATGTCCGAGTTAAGCAGGTTGCATCTAAAACATCCCCTGTGTCTAGTGCATCTGGATGCTCAGGACGCAATTTTTTTTTTTTCCTGACGGATACGTACCGGTAGCTAGCTAGTCATAGAGGACAGGTCTTAGAGAGTCTAGGCGGGAGATAAGATGGGGTTAAAGGTTACAGCCGAGCACTGGTCGTATGGATTAACTCCAGAGAGAGGGGCTATGGCAAACCAGAGTGTGAGAGAAAGAAAGTTAGGATGGGACCCCAGGGCCTCGGTCGAGACTCTCCAGAGAGCTCGTTTGTCATAACAGCCGAACTCCAGACACTACTGGGCTACAGGATCGAACACAGTCCAGAACTGAGGGAATTCTACGGTGCCAACCAGACCCCTGGCTCTCACCTTATCACAAGCACCGACCAGGAACAATAAGAGCCCAAGGTGAGCCCACACCCCGGCAGGGGTCCCACCGTCCTCAGAGGAATAGTTAGCCCGAGTCACCAGATCTCACCCCATCCCGTGCCTATATATGACGACTCTTCTCGCCCCAAGAAGACATCAGCACTAACACCTTCACAAACACTACCACCGAAACCCACACACAAGATCTAAGATTATTCCGCTGTGAATTATCGAAAGTAATCTGATTACCTTTGATTCTCCTACACTCCGATTTCCAGACAACCCCAGTGTCACACCCAGGCTCCCTGGGGCACGTGCTTAGCAATCCACCAGAAAGGGAGAAACACATCGACATCAGGTTCTAGTGGGGCTATTTTGAACACTTCTCTGGTGTAATGCTTCCGATGCCACAAGTGCAACAGCACTGAGTATGTCTCCCCCACTCCTTCAACCAGTTCTCCAGCGAAGTTGTGAAGCTCCACCCTACTTGCTCGTTTGACCTGGAGAATCTGAAATCAGTCAGCACATGCCAGACTTAGGAGTAGGGTGGTGCATCCTGTGTTGAGTAGCGCTTGTACGATCAGCCAGTGAGAACCTTGGTCTGTCCATTCTAGGATCTTAGTAACGATTGGTCGACCACCGCAGTGGGGCTCAGTCTTGCTGTGTTTGTTTGACTGCAACGCCTTCTCTCCGTGCTCCTGTCTCTTGCTTACAGCACATATTATTGCATCGGGCTGTGGTGAGGCCCGCTGACTCAAAAATCCTCCTCTGAGTTCTCCATCCACAAGGGTACTTCTCGGTTGTCGTCGTCCGGAGGCCCCTCAGCAGTAGCACCTATTCGTTTGGCTGCGGGACCATCTGGAGTGCCCGCCTCCTCGTCCTCCCATTTCCGTTTACTGCCTGCTGCTGCAGCTGTGGGCACTGATGGCAGGGGGGTCACCCTTTTTGTAGTTTTCGCAAAGCATTCGGTGAACTGGTACCCATCGCGGCTGCAGTGCCAGCAGCCTGCCTTGGCAGCCTTGTGTTCCTCAACTTCGCATGGACTTACTCCGGCCAGGGTGTCCTTCCAGTGGCTATAAATTCTCTTCTCTGTACCTCTGGCAGTGAATGCGCGAGATGAGTTAGCCATGGGTTTGGGGTCCCTACTGCTATCCTTCAGGGTCTTGGATCCGGCTGTACTGTCCGGTGTATAGTGGTGTCCCTTCAGCTCTTTACACATTGCTTTGAGGGCCTTATTACATTCTATCTGCTGCCTCGCTTCCTCTGTAGCGGCCAGGAAGTCTTCGTCTGTCACTAGAATTCCTCGAAACTGGGCTGCACGCAAGTCCAAGATATCCTCCGGCATAGCTAGGTCGATCTTCTCCTGCAGGCCTTGGCCAGTGGCACCTGCAATAAGGTTTAGAGTGCAGAATTCATTGAGGTAAGCCTTAATGTCGCCCTTGTACCTTAGTCGGCTGAGCTCGGCGTAAGTGTTGGCGGCTTCTTGTATGTCCTGGTATTCGGCTTGGATGGCGGCCTGGTAGGCCACCCATGTGTTTGCAGTTCCAAGAACCCACCGGCGATGATGGTGCCCGGCCTTAGCTTCGTCAGTCAATAGGGTACCTACCCACGAAATCCATTAGACGCCCTCTGTGTCTGGGTAGAATCCGACGTATTCCTGTAACGACTCCCACCAGAGCCGGAATAGGGTTTTCAGCTTGCTGTTGAACTTTTCCGGGTTGTCCATCCTCATCTTCGCTGTATTGGTACGCCTCAGGGGTGGCACAGGGGCAACAGCCTACGTAGCGGCAAACGCAGCTGCCATTCGGTTAATGAATTCTTGGTCTGGAATTCCTACCTGTGGAGCATCCACAGCCACCATTGGGGAATCAGGCATGTACTGTGGCCCTCCCGGCTGGGTGCTGGGGTCCAGGGCCCAAATTCTCGGGTCTGGTCCAGGGGCGGATCAGTTTGCCGTCAGTTCTGATCGGAGCCGCTGCTGCTCAGAAATGACTTGATCCGTACGGATTTGTTGCTCGGCAGCTACAGCAGTCATATGGACGCAGAGGGCGGCCACCTCCTGGTCCCTGTGGGCTCCAGTGGAATGCAGGAATGCGATAATGTCATTGTTACAGGCAAGCTACAGCTGCTATGCCTGCAGGCGTTCTCCAGCTTCAGTGGTAAGGCTCGTGATGGCCTTCCAGACGTCCTGCGTAAAGTACTGGGCGGCATGGGCGGTGTGGGCCAGTTCCTTCTGCAGCCATTCATGTGAGGCTCCAGTGTCCTTCTTTCCATGTTCGTACAGGTACTGCAGCCCATGATAAATGGTGGCGTAATTTTGCTCGATAGCACGGATACAATAGTTGTTGCGATCGAGCTGATTTCCGCTGAGCTCATAAAGGTATTACAAGTCACACTTGGCCTGCTCGTGCTGGTACACCAACTGTCGAAGCCATCCAGGGGGATCATGAATCTCGACCGTGTCGAGGTGGGGCTCGGCAAGCTGGATGACCTAGCTCATCATCTGGGTGTACTCCAGCCACAACATGGTAACATTAGATGACCCTCCTCCACTGGTGGACATGGTATCATTGTTAAAGAAGGTGACTGCAGCCTCCAAGATTATAGTGTCAGACTGGGGTCCGAATCGGCACCAGAGTTAAAGAATCAACAAATAGGTTCACAAAGTGCGGATAGGTATCAGTCAGGTTCTTTCTTACTTGCTTTAACAGAATAATCTCGAGGGGTTCGGCTCGGTTCGGTAAGGTGGTCGTGCCTCGCCACCTCCTCCTGAGCACGAAGCCCCCCGACTCCCCCTTATAGACCTGCTCGACACCCCTGTGCAACCATGCCTTGGACGAGGAAGCAGGCGCCCTCCAATGAGTGAGGTAATCGGGGCGAGCGTGCTGCGGGGTGTGGGGTCGTTGCAGCTATGTTGGCTGCTCAGGTGGCCCCACTTCTCCCTGTTTCCTGCACTTGCCCGCTGCCTCGCCGGTGGCATCTGCACTGCCCTGCTTGTCCTCATCAGCTGCTTGCACTTCTCTGCTCCTCGGTGTCTGCTTCTTGCACTTCCCCGCTCATTGTCGTCAGCCTTTTCCACTTCTCCGCTCCTTAGCGTCAGCCTTTTGCAGTTCCCCGCTCCTCGGTGTCAGCCTCGTATTGTGCCAAGTGCTATTCAGTTCTGCTTTTGGCGACACTTTCTACGCCCTCCCCTCAATCCGGTTTTACCGGCAATGAGGTTTGGCATGGGCTACGCGCCTGGTGACTCGTCCCCTGGACCTGGCAGACTGTGCTCGATGCGCCCACCATCCGCCGGTCATTCAGACCTTGATGTGGACGCTAATTACACAGCCCTAACCCCACGACCTAGACTCTCGTCTCCTTCTGGTGCTCTTCCGATCGCATTTGCTGAACCCCACTCACTTCGTAGGTACCGGAGCTTCTTGACATCCGCTGGGTAGAGGCCGGTACCCACCAAGAGCCAGAATGCTCCTCCGCCATCATCCCAGCGATACTGGGTATGACAATCGCGATGAGGACACCAGTGGCGAGGATGATAGCAGGTAGGATGTGGCGAGTATGATGGTGAGCTTTGTGACATGGTTAGTGCAGCTCTCAGAGTAACAGACATACTGGGAAGTTGTACAATACACAGTGAGGAGTACGATGTTAATGAGGGTGCTGGCAGCAAGGATGATAGCAAGTAGGATACGGCGAGTATGAGAGCGAGTAAGACATGGTGAGTATGAAAGCGAGTAAGACATGGTAAGTATGATGGCATGAAAGACACAAGGAGTATAATGGCAAGCTTTGTGACATGGTTAGCGTAGATCTCAGAGTGAGAGGAACAGCAGCGGGAAGTGGTACAATACGAGGTGATGAGTACAATGTCGATGAGGAGGATGATGGCGAGTAACATAGGGAGAAAGGCGTGACGAGAAAGATGTCGATGAGGAAAATGTTACAAGTAGGGCAAGGTGAAATGAGAAGAAAAAAGGGGTCTATGAGTGATGAGTGAGCCGAACCTTATGAAAGCACAAGTGTTAGTAATGGCTTGGCACTTTCCATTGCCATCGTACTTGTAGTGTCTTTCACGCCATCATAGTCACCATGTCTTACTCGCTCTCATACTCAATACGTCCTACTCGCTATCATTCTTGCTGTGGCACCCTGATTGACATCGTACTCGTCGCGCTTTATTGTACAACTTCCAGCTGTCTATCACTCTGAGAGCTGTGCTAACCATGTCACAAAGCTTGCCATCATACTCGTCGCCTCTTACTCGCCATTATACTCCCTGCATCTTACTCACTCTCATACTGACCACATCCTACTCGCTATTATCATTGCCACCAGTACCCTCATTGACATCTTACTCGTTACTGTATATTATACAACTTCCTGGTGTCTCTGTTACTCTCAGAGCTGCGCTAACCATTTCAAAGCTCGCCATCATACTCACCGCGTCCTACTTGCTATCATCCTCACCGCTGGCGTCCTAATTGCCATCCTCCTCATAGTCATTGTACTCATCACGTTGTGCTCATCGTGTTGTGCTCATCATATCGTGTTCAACACGTTGTGTTATTTTTGCCAACGTTCCTTTGTGTCCGCACAAAGTGCGGTAGTAGCATATATAGATGTACATTAGATATAAAGAATAGAACTGAACTGGGTCACTATGCCTGGAACCTGCTGCGTGTTTGTGAATGTGACGAGAGTATTTGCTGCGATGTTCCGTGCCTTGACAGCCAGCATGACCACGGTGCCATGAAATACGTCGTCCGGACACCATTTGCCCTGACACGGCTGTCTCCAGAATGAAAATGCCCTGACACGGCTGTGTCCAGAAGGAAAATGCCCAGATACGGATGGGTCCAGAAGGAAAATGCCCTGACACGGATGGGTCCAGAAGGAAAATACCCTGACATGCTCCGTCCGGTAAGCAGATACCGTGCCAATTGCATCTGGAGGCATGGTGCCGTGGCGAGCTGCATCCGGACGTAAGGCGGCCTGGCATACAGCATCCAAATGCACGGTGTCATGGTGTGCTGCGTCCGAATTCACATTGCCTGTGTGTTTCACGTTGAAAGTGGTATGTGCCCCGCCAGGGTGCGTCCATAGTATCCCTAGCATCTGGTGTACCTGGACACAGATCAGGAAAAAAAATATTTGTGTCCTGAGCGTCCGGACGCGCTAGACGCACTAGACATTTCAGACGCAACCTGCTTAACTCGGACACCGCTTGTTATGGCACCATACCCTCAGACGCAGTATGTCACGGCACCATGGGTCCGGACGCAGCCGCTACGGCATATACCTTCCGGACGAGGAGTAACAGGGCATTTGCCTCCTGGATGCAGCTGTCAAGGCAACTGCGTTCAGACGCAGCCACCATGGCATATGCCTTCCGGACGAGGAGTGTCAGGGCATTTGCCTTCTGGACGCAGCTGTCATGGTGACTGCATTCAGACGCAGCCGCCACAGCATATGCCTTCCAGATGAGGAGTGTCAGGGCATTTGGTTTCTCGACGCAGCTGTCAAGGCAGCTGTGTTTGGACGCAACTGTCGGAGTATATACCTTCCGGAGAAGGAGTGTTAGGGCATCTGCCTTCCGGACGAGGAGTGACAGGGCATTTGCCTTCTGGACGCAGCTGTCAAGGCGCCTGCGTTCGGATGCAACTGACACGGCATATGCCTTCCGGACAAGGAGTGTCAGGGCATCTGCCATCAGAACGCAGCGAGCGTCATCCAGAAGAAGAATGTCATAGCGAACAGCGACCGGATGACACCTGTCACGGCACCACATGTCCAGACGCAGCTGTCAATGCGACTGCATTGGGACGCACCTGTCACAGCATTGAAAATTGCACTGAAGCCTTGAATCACATCCACATTCTAGGGGTAGCGACTTACTCCAGTTGTATTCATTATATCTAACATACAGCTATATACGCTATCTCACAAAGCACCCAGTGCGAGCACACTGCACTGAACCCACCACCGTGTCCAACGCTGCACCAACAGCTGTGTTTATAGCTTGCAAGTATCACAGCGTGCATACGCTGTTCTTAACGTGCTAACCACAGCTCTACAAGTGTCAACAGTTGGAAGCTGACAAGTATAAACTGACGAGTATGCCAGCTAGCAAGACGCGATGAGTATGTTGGCGAGCATGATGTTGTTAGCACAGCTCCATGGCAGAAACAGTGGGAAGAGGCACAATACGACTAGACAAGTACAATGGTGAGTAAGACGCGTCGCATGGCGGGCAGGATCATGCTGGCAACTACAACAGCAAGTACGATGCGAATATGTTGGCGATCTTTGGGATGTAAGTGCAGCTATAAGAGTGTCAGAAACAGCGGGATGTTGTGCCATATGACGAGACAAGTGTGATGACAAGTGAGATACTGCGAGTGCGGTGTCGGTGGGGAGAGTGGTGGTCAGTATCATAGCGGTGAGTACGAGGGCAAGCAAGACGCGACGGGTATGATGCCGATGAGGAGGAGGATGGCGGGCACGACCCAGCTGGCAAGAACAACAGCGAGTACGATGCGGCGGGTATGATGGCGAGTAAGACGTGATGGATAGATGTCGATAAGGAGGTGGCTGACAGCGAGTAAGATACGGCGAGTACGATAGCGAGTAAGAGGTAACGGGTAGATGTCGATAAGAGGATGGCGGGGAGGACCAAGCTGGAGACTACGACTGCGAGTAAACTGCGACGACTATGTTGGTGATCTTTAGGATGTTAGTGCAGCTCTCAGAGTGTCAGAAACAGTGGAATGTTGTGCCATATGATGAGATGAGTGTGATGACAAGTGAGATGCCACGAGTACGGTGTCAGTGGGGAGAGTGGTGGTCACCACCCTGGCGGCAAGTACGAGGGCAAACAAGAGGTGACGGGTATGATGCCGATGAGGAGGAGGATGGTGGGCACGACCCAGCCGGCAAGAATGACAGCGAGTAAGATACGGCGGGTACGATGGCGACTAAGACGTGATGGGTAGATGTCGATAAGGAGGACGGCGGGCAGGACCATGCTGGCGACTACAACAGCGAGTAAGATGCGGCGAGTATGATGACGAGTAAGACATGATGGGTAGATGTTGATAAGGAGGTGGCTGACAGCGAGTAAGATGCGACGACGATGTTGGCGATGTTTGGGAAGTAAGCGCAGCTCTCAGAGTGTCAGAAACAGTAGGATGTTGTGCCATACGACGAGACGTGACGACGAGTGAGATACTGTGAGTACGCTGTCAATGAGGACAATGGTGGTCACCACCCTGGCAGCGAGTACGAGGGCAAGCAAGACACGACGGGTATGCTGCCAATGATGAGGAGGTTAGCGGGCACGACTCAGCTGGCAAGAATGACTGCGAGTAAGATACGGTGGGTACGATGGCAAGTAAGACGTGACGGGTAGATGTCGATAAGAAGGATGGTGGTCAGGACCATGCCAGCGACTACAACAGTGAGTAAGATGTGGCGACTATGATGGCGAGTAAGACGTGACAGGTAGATGTCGATAAAGAGAATGGCGGGCAGTACCATGCCGGCGACTACGACTGCGAGTAAACTGTGACAACTATGTTGGCGATCTTCGGGACGTTAGCGCAGCTCTCAGACTGTCAGAAACAGTGAGATGTTGTGCCTTACGACGAGACGAGTGTGATGACAAGTAAGATACTGCGAGTATGATGCCGATGAGGGGGATGGCAGTCAGGACTCTGGCATTGAGCACAATAGGAAGTAAGACGTGACAAGTACAATGGCGAGTACCATACGAGAAGTATGATGGCGTGTAAGATGCGACGAGATGCTGGCAACCTTTCTGATTTCTTTAGCACAGTTCTCAGTGTATCAGAAACAGCCGAAAGGTGTGCAATACGATGTGACAAGTACGATGGTGGCTGGTATGATGGCGACGCGGAGAACAACGACATGTAGGATTGAGTGGCAAGGTTACATAGATTTTGCTAATGTTAAGCGAGCGTGCCGCCACTAGTAATTCGTGCATGAGGGATCACTCGCAATGCGAAAACTTCAACAACACTCCTACAGTCATAGATACTATGGAACCTGTTGTTTTTAGCCAAACAATTGATCTCTGTGGTATTGAAACTTTCTGTCTGAAAGTTTCAGCCTATCTTTCCGAAAGTTTCAGCCTGCTGACTAACTACTACTTTGCACTATCACTATGCTTAGGTCTTGATACTAGGATCCAGCGGGCGAGCCAAAGAAACGAGTGAGCTGGCAAGCAGCGTGGCGTGCAAGCCATTGGCGAGCCTACGATTGGAGCGACCTGGCGGCTGTTACTGTCTCATCGCCCCGCTTCGACTGGCCCCCGCTGTCCCCACCTCACCCTGCATCGATACGGTGGTGCATGCACTTGAAGGAGTGGACGGAACCATCGCGGAAATTCGGCAGGATCGATCGAGTGGAGTAAGCGGGAGGAGCTGTGACTGGCTCGGAGGGCAAGCTGCAGACAAGCGGAACAAACCAGCAATCTGGCAACCGCCGTGGCGAGAAAGGCACCAGGGCCGCCATGGCACCAGGTGTTGGACCCAGCTGCCATGGTGATCTACATTCAAACGTAGCTGGTAAGAGCACCTCACATTGGTGACGTGGCCATGCAGGCATCCGTTTACCCACTTTTACACACGCATACACAGCTCCAGTCGCGTCATAGTTGATTCCAAACTATATATCACTCTTACCTCCAGACTCCTCATCCTGTCCTGTATCGCCAGTCTCCTCGTCCTCCCTGGCATCTTCACCCTCCGTACCCTCGCTAATCTCATCGGTGCCATAACTGTCGAACGTTATATCACCAGTATCCTCTCCAATATTGGTATCGTCAGGAATAATGCCATCCTCGGCATCAATCAATTTTTAGTTGACTGCCAGCGCAATCTGCATATGCTGATATGGAGGTACCACCGGTAAGGGCTCCGTGATCAGTGCCGACATCATGTCATCATCGATTTCCTCAGGGAACATGTCGTCCAGCACTAGCAGAGTGCCAATCGTGGGTTTTGCGCCGATGACATGCTTATGCAGCTCCACGGTGATCATCGTGGTCACTTTTTCTCGGTATGCAGCTGGCAGCTCATTCCACATATTCATCAACTTCGTATATACTGCTTGAAATGTTGTTAGCACTGTTCCCCAAGTGTCCAATGCATACTTACGGCCGTCATTTGTCATATTGAATGAGTATATCCAATGTGGTTTTTTGGCACTGGCGGTCCTGACTGTCATCATACTGTTGTTGTTCTGGCATTTGCGCAGCACGTGATGCAATGCTGTGGTTGCGAAAACGATCAATGAAGGGGGAAGTCTCTCAATTATCCAATTGTAAAGCCCAGGGTTGCGATCCAGGGTTCTCTTGAAGTACTTGATGTAGAGAAACTGTGAGATTTGTCCCGCAACAAAAGTAGCTTGCCCATCGCTAAGAAACCAGTACGCCCCGCTGAGAATTGTATGAACACGCCAGGAACGCTAGGAACTACTTACCCTGTGTGCTACACGATCAGAATCTCTCACGGTAAAGGTGTTGTGCGCAAGCAAATCATTGATGGTGACTAATCGTTGGGCATCGTCGAGAAACTCGTGTAAGCGATAAAGTTCGCTAATGCTCAAATGTGCCTTGTCAATCATGTGTGATTGTGTACCAGTCAGGGCATTCTTGAGCTGGATACAATGTGACGTTAAAAGCTGCAAACTGTACTTTGGGGAAGGAAGTCATTACCGCTGCAATGTTTGATTTCTGGTTAACGCTGAACTTGACATGGGTACCCGTATCTGCGCATACTCATGACCACAATATATCTATTTGCTAGATTGTTTTTCAGCAAGGTGAAGACCATGCCTGGGATGGTGTTCACGACTGACACGTAGAGGTTCGTCTTCCAGAAGAAACGGCTGATACCTCAAGGTGTGCTGCTCCAGTAGCCTCTTAACCGTGTTAAGCACAAATGCCAGTGACAAACTATTTTTGTGCATGACACTTTGCATGCCACTAGTTGTCCTGGACGCCGCCACAAGCACTTCTGAGGGTGTTGGAGCCATGTAAACTCTTCTGTATGATACTGACGAATTGGGACGAGGACTTTGCACAGCCTGCCGCCTCATTCTGCAGGAGGTGATACTGGGGTTGCTTACAGAATCTGATGTGGTATCCGGAGTCGCTACGTCTGGTGTTGCTTTGACTAGTATGGCCCACGATACTGCTCCACGGATGCCGTTTGTCACCCTGGGATTCCTCATCCGGTTGATTTCGGAGGATGTCCTTGTCCGCTTGGCCGTGGCTACTGCAGGCAATGCAGGGCGTCCTGGCTGCCAAGAAGTGAAAGTATTCTGCGCCTCAGTCTGCCCTGACGTCAGAGTTTTCTGTGTCTTCTCTACCCTCCTTTTCTTCGACTCGCGCTGCGGTGTCTCTGGCATGATGAGGATTGCTGGACCTGAGGATTGACGGGCACACTACAAGGGGAAGTGGACGACCTTCGTGGAGTGATTGATACGGTGGCACAGGAGACTACAGACACCTGCAATAGATACGATATCAGCGAATAAACAAGGCAATGCGGGAAACAGTTTCTCGGTGATAGATACTGACGACTTCAAACTCAGGTGATTATAAACGTGGTGCAGAGCAAAGTAGATGACCTTTGTGGAGTGGTTGATATGGTGGTTCCGGAGCCTCTAGTAAACACAATGTCAATAAATAGGCAAGGTAATATGGGAATCAATATCCGGACAGTAGAACTGATGACTTCAAACTCAGGCGATCTTATCCCCGGAATAATTGCAGTGCAGAGCAAAGGAGATGACCTTTGTGGAGTGGTTAATACGGTGGCACAGCAAAAGCAGATGACCTTCCTGGAGTGGTTGATACGGCAGCACTGGAGCCTGCAGTAAATATGGCAGTGGGCGAAAGGGAAGGCATTTGTGAAGGGCCGGAAGCGACGTGACAAGGGGTTTCCATATTACGCACTGGCAGCAAAATACACGCACCTCAAGATAGAAATACAGAACATAAACCGAAATGCGGAAAGCCCAACAGAACCTGCAATTGCACTCATGAAAATCCGATTCCGCAGCTTCTATCATTCTGGCTGCCCTTTTCTTGACCCGGCCTCGCCAAAACCTCTGTCCTCGCCTTCATCAATCATAGCGGTGTGACGCGCCCTGGTGAACCACGACATACCGGGGATGACAATTCGATGTCTCGGTGTCAATGGCTCCTGTGAGGGAACCTCAGTCGAACAAGGTGGGCTACCAGAGGTCCTTGGGTGCTTTCTCTGGGAGTGGCCGTTGCTGCCGACGCCCTCACGCCCCTCAGCGATGGGGTCTGAGCTGAAGCTTCTCTGCCACTTCTTCGCTTGGCGAGTGTCTTCCGACATTCCAGGAACGTAGTCTGCTTCATGCGGGTATCAGAAATCGCGGAAGCCTAGCCCACCAGCTAACAACTTGAGGCGGTAGGATCGGCAGTCAAGCTGGGCCATTTGGCGGCCGATAACGTTGATAGAGGCTAGGAGATCGGCGTTGGTCTGGACACCGCCGTTCAGTAAGTGGGGGGCGCGGATAACGCGTCCTATGACGTCAAACGATGTCTGCACCTCGCAAGGAGGGGTGTCACCCCAGCCACTGGCCGGATCACAACGGAGGATGACCAAGACCCAGAGCGGCATTTACGTCAACAGCGAGAAGAATGTCCTCACCATGTTGTCGCTCCAAAGCTGCGGCGTGTCCTGCGGTGATAGCTTGTATGTGCCTCATGACATTCTTGCCATCTGCTCCACTTCAGCTGGTGCCGTTTTGTCTCTTGTGGCGGAATACTGCCACGGTTCAAGAAGGCATCCGTACATGGCACGTGGCTTGCGCTTCCCACAGAATCCCTTCACTGCATTGAAGAGAGCCTGGATGCTCAGGGCAGGGATGCTGGTGAGGTGCTTCCGCACATCGGTACCAAAAACATCGTATTCGTCATGGATGCTGCTCCTAGAGCTGTTGTCCGCGCAGTCAGGGTCGATGATGACTGCCCGGAATACCCAGACGCGAGAGTTGTCACCGGACTCCCCGGGCTGTCTCCCAAGGAATTCCACCCTTCCCTTCCCTCCCCCAACTGGTGGCAGGACGAGAAATGGTTGTAGTGGGAACCATCTCGCCAGGTCCCCCTCCACTACTCCTTCCTCCACGCCTCTCCTGCGGCGGCCCCGCTCCGCGAGTCCTTCACCGCCATCTCCGCCATCATTGCCACCCCACGTTTCTGATAGCTGCCAGTGCCTGTGCAGCGACGGGATTTAGCTGCGCACGGGTCTTGTCGAAACAATCCCGTAGGAACACTCGGAAGGCACCCCACCACTCGTGGTATTGCCCTTCCCGATCATTACGGTGCGTCCACATCCCCTGGAACTGCGCGAAGTGCTTCATAGTTGTCTCATCCACAAAAAGGATGTAGTATTGAAGGATCAGGCTGTTCGAATCCTTAACACCAGTTAATCCGCAGAGGCGGATCAGTGCCCAGATCTGCTCCACAGAGAGCGACCTCGCCCTCGTGTCGACCAAGTGAAGCTGCTCAAATATCCAGTGGGTTTTGGTCAGAGTGTTGAAGTTGCACTTGGGGCCCATCTTAGCGTTTGACTGTGATTCGCACGGTTTACAGTGGAAAGTACTGCTTGAGGTGTTTGTGTGTTGGTAGTCGATTGCAGCGTCTAGTGGTGGAAGGGTTTGATGCGGTGGAACGGTGGAAGGGTTTGATGCGGTAGTTGATACGCTTATAAAGGCAGCAGGAAGGGGTTATATAAGAAATCAATATTTCAGCCGGAGAATATTGTAAAACCTTAGTGTTTGTGTCTTCGATGTTCCAGAAGCGTGTAAGGGAAGAAACAATACAATAGCACTTTCATTCAGACAGTCCAAGACATACGTGGATTAATGGACTCAGACCCATTTCACTACCCTACTTGTGCTTAATCACGCGTGAGATCCCTGTTGGTGTTACAAGAGCACGTGACCGAACTACCGCATGTTCGGTCGCGAGCTTATATTTAACTGCAAACTTTTTTAGATTTCAACTCCAGTGACGATATAGTCACCGCCTATGGGGATCATAAAAACACTTGCGAATAAAGTATACACCACACTGAGAGCATCGTCCGGCCACACGACGCCAGCCACAGCATATGTCTTCTGGATGACGAGTGCTAGGGCATTTGCATTCCAGACGCAGAGTGTCAAGGCATATTTCTTCCTGATGACTAGTGCCAGGGCATTTGCCATCCAGATGCCGAGTATCAAGGCATATGCCTTCCAGACAACAAATGTCAAGCCATATTTCTTCCAGACGACAAGTATCAGGGCAAATTTCTTCTAGACGACACACGCCACAGCATATGCCTTCCGGACGATGAGTACCACACTATTTTGCCTTCCAGACACAGAGTGTCAAGCCATATTTCGTTCAGACGACGAGTGTCAAGGCATATGGAGTCCGGACGATGCATGCCACAGCATATGCCTTCCGGATTATGAGTGCCAGGGTATTTTGCCTTCCAGACGCGGAGTGTCAAAGTATATTTCTTGCTGATGACCAGTGTCAGGGCATTTGCCTTCTGGACACTGTGCGGCAAGGCATATCTATCGATGTGTGCCACTGCATATACTTCTGGACTGCGCTTCCTGGTGCACATACCGTGCCCAACCCGCGCCGGCCATGTGCATGCGTACTGGACAAAGTGGACGCCGCAGCAGCCTTCTGGGCGACGATTGTCAAAGCGACGCGTTTTCTTTGTGTTGAGTGTCAAGCATGTTGTAATGGTGCAGGGTCAGGCAGGCTCCTGATAGCAGACAGGACAAGGACGGCGGCGAGCTGACGGCACGCAGCAGGGACAGGAGAAGGCAGTGGCAAGCAGACGGCGCACAGCGGGGACAGGGCAAGGGCGGCGGCGGTGAGTAGAGGGCACGCAGCGGGGACAGGAAAGGGGCAGCGTGTAGTGAGTGGACGGCGCACGGCGAGCAGAGCGGTGTGGAAAAGAGAGCGGTTCTTCTATTAGGAAACTTAGGAAACAAGTTGTTGCGTAAGGAAGGAAAGGGAATAAGAAGGAAAGAACAAAAGAAGTGGGCAACGGCTCCTTTTAAGGATATCCGTCGCCTGCTCGGAGTCACTCTACATTCCATCCTCACACTCGGTGTCACTCCACATTCCTTCCTCCCGCTCGGTGTCACTCCACATTCCCTGCTCCGGCATTTCTGACGGTGCCAAGGGTCAAGGCGTAGCTGTCATGTGCCGTGACAGTAGCCCCCCCTTAGGCCCAAGTTCCCACGAGGGCAGCCCGAACAGGTGCCAGCCGCTCTGGGTAGCGTCCGTGGTAAATGTCCACTGCTTCCACCTCGACAAGGTTTTCCTTGGGTTCCCATGTTGGGTCCGCAAACCCCCTCCACTTAACCAAATACTGCAACTGCCCTCTTGCCCTCCTACTGTCCAGAATCTCTTCTACCTCCCACTCCTCTTCGCCCTCAACTACTACCAGTAGGGGTGGTGGAACCACCTGGCCAGGGAGTGGGTCATCAGCGGCAGCATGTAGGAGTGATACTGGGAAGTTCAGTGTTTTTGTATGGTTGCCGGTATGTCCAACTCGTAGGCATGCCTTCCGATGGTGCAGACAACGCGGTAGGGTCCATGGTGCTTGTTTTCCAGCTTTCGACTTGGGTGTGCCATTCTCCAGTTCCGGCCATCCACCCACACGAGGTCACCGGGCCGGAAGGCTGGTGCGTGAATCCTGTGGACATCTGCCCCCTCAGCCTGTTGTAGCTGGGCGTATCGCATCTCGGTTTGGGCTACTTCGTGAATGAGTTCCAATCGTTCTGCTGCCATTTGTGCCTCCCTCTCTTCTGGAGCATCCACTCGAATGTCCAGCTCGAAGTTGTAACGGGGGTGGAAACCTCAATTGGCAAAGAACAGCGACAAGGTCATGGTGTCTGATACTTGGTTGTTGCCTGAGGATTCTACTAGAAAGAGATAATACGCCCAATCGTCTTGAAGGTGCGCAATGTATGCCCAGAGGTGTTGCTCCACCACTGCATTCACTCGCTTGGTCTGTCCATCTGTTTGTGGGTGGCATGCAGTCGAGAGTCGTACATCAATTTTCAGACACGAACAGAGGTGCTTCCAAAAGCGGGACGCGAATTGCGGTCCTCTGCCTGACACAATAGTATCCGGTAGGCTGTGGTAGCGGAAGACCCTGTCATAGAAGAGAACGCCCAGTTCCTCGACTGTAATCGTCGTTGTGCAGAGAACGAGGTGCCTCTGTTTGGTCAGGTGATCCACCACCACACAGATAGCGTCGTAACCATTGGACCATGGTAGGCCAGTTACGAAGTCGACGGATACCTATTTCCATGGCCGATCCGGTACCGACAATGGTCTCAGAGCTCTGTATGGCGCATGTCGTGTGGACTTCGTTTGGCGGCAGATATGGCAGTTTCGTACGAATTGGTTGACATCCTTCCTCATTGATGGCCAGAAGTAATTCCTCATGAGCAGTTCCAGGGTTTTGGCGTGTCCTGGGTGACCCATAGCTGGCGGGTCATGATGGTCTTGTAGCAGTTGCAGCCTAAGTGGTAGGTGGTCCTGCACATAAACACAATCCCTGTAGAGTAGCTGACCATCCCATTCCTTGCATTTGGCTAGTGATATCTCCTTACATTGCCGGGCACCATTCCGGAGCAGCCCCAGTATCCGCGCCGGGAACAGGTCCGCTCAATAGGATTCAGCAAGCAAGGTGGATATCCTTCCAGCGTCTGGCTGTCCGGCGTCTGGCTGTCCAGCATCCGGCTGTCTGGCATCTGGTTGTCTGGCGACTGGAACGTCGATCTGTCCATCGTCAGGCTGTCTGGCGTCAGCCATGTCGTTAGCCATCAACCTCCACCCCTTGAAGACGTCCAGCGCATCCGGCCCTCCAGCGTCGTCCAAGACGTTGATCCGTCCGACATCCGGAACGTAGATCAGGTTCTGAGGTTTCAAAACAGCATGCCGGTTGGTTAGCAGTCTTTCATCCCCCTCCTTAGGGAGATCTCCTGATCTCCGAGTCAAGGTATCCGGCTTTCCTCCTGCTTTTCCTGGCCGATACATGATCCTGAAGTCAAAATGGGAAAGGAATTCGGACCATCGGGCCTGTTGACGGTTCAACAGTTTCGTGCTCACAAAGTATTCCAGGTTCTTATGGTCGCTCAAAAACCTGGATTGGGTGGCGCGAACCTTCCAAGTGAGGTCTCTATTCCTCAAACGCACGGACAATTGCAAGGAGTTCCTTATCGTAGATTTGATATTCGCACTCCGCAGGACTGTGTTTTTTGGAGTAAAAAGCCACCGGGTGCAAGATACCTTCGTCGTCGTATTGGGAGAGGATGCTGGCCGAGACGTAGTCCGAAGCGTCGGTTTCGACTATTATTTCTCGGTCGTAGTCGAAGTGGCAGAGGATAGGGGCCAATGTTAACGCTTTTTTGAGGAGATCGAATGCTACCTGCTGCTCCGGTCCCCACACAAATGGAACGTATTTGCCTCCCTCCTTTTTCGTCATTCTGGTCAACAGTGTCACCACCTTCGAGTAATCTTTGATAAACCGCCTGTAGAAGTTGGCGAACCCGAGGAAGCAATGAACATCTGTAACATTTTTCGGGGTTTCCCAACCCAAGACACAGGACACCTTCTCCGGATCCATCCGGATTCCCTTGGTGGTGATGATTAATCCCTGATACTTCACTTCCTGCTTGTGAAAATGACACTTCTCCGCCTTCAGGTGTAGTCCCGCCTGCGACAAAGCTTTCAACACCTTATACACCTGTTCCTTGTGCTCCTTCAAGGTATTGCTGTATATGAAGATGTCGTCGAGGAATGCGGTACAGAAGTCATCGAGGTAGGCATGGAGCACATCGTTTATGAGCGCCTGGAAATCGGACAGTGCATTCGTCAGCCCGAATGGCATAACCAAAGATTCGAATAAGCCGTCGCGCGTCTGGAATGCTATCTTCCATTCTTTGCCTTCGGCCATACATACCAAGTTGTATGCACCGTGAATGTCCAGAGTTGTGAAGTATTTGGCCTTCGACAACCGCATCAATGTTTCTTGCAGCAACGGCAGTGGGTAACGATTCTTGATAGTTCCTTCGTTCAGCCAATGGTAATCGACATACAACCGTAGGCTGCCGTCGGTCTTTTTGACAAAGAGGATTGGTGAGGCCGCAGGGGAGGACGAAGCCCTAATGAATCCCTTGCGCAAATTCTCTTCCAACTATTCCTTTAACGTCTGCAACTCGGTTCTGGACATCGAGTATAGCGGGCCAAAGGGAGGCGTGAATCCCTCTCGCAAGGGAATCTTGTGGTCATAGGGCAGGTGGGGTGGTAGATTCTTTGCCAAGGTTTCCGAAAAGAGTGGTAGGAACTCATGGTATTCCGCTGGTACATAATCCTTAAGATCCAGCTCCTTCGGTTTCTTTGCTTGCTCATCCATGCTGAGCACTTGATTGATCTCATATAGAGAAGTCGAAAAAATCGTCAATTTTTGCGTATATGCTGTTTGTCGGAACGCTTGTCCTCCAATGGCTGAAATCCGTATAGAAGAATTTCCGACGAAAGTGCTTTCGGCGTTCAACAAATTGCTTGCGGCTTTTGGTAACATATTCCTTGTCGTCGGAAAAGTGCTTCTGGTGTTCGGCAAATAGTTTTCAACGTTCAGCAAATTGCTTGCGGTGACCATTAAGAAGTCCTTGTGATTGTCAACTTGGTTCTGGAAAGGGCATTTGGGAGACGTATATGACTGGGCCCCGAATTCACCGGCCCCCGCGCTTACTGCTGGCTCCTCATGAGCTACTTTTGGCGCGAGAGAATCGGCGTGAACCACGGTCGGCCTCTGGTTGCAGTGCGAGGCACAATATTGCGACCCAAATGTGAGGGTACGGTAGCTGAACCGGATGGCCACATCATGTAGCTCCAACCACTGGATGCCCAGGACAATGGGGTAGTGACCAAGCTGTGTGACGAACATCAGCTAGGACTCTTGATGTTCAAGTATTGATAGATGGGTGTTGGCGACATGGGTAATGTCCCCAGAGGATATCGGGCGGCCGTCGATGACCTCAAGGCTTCTTGGATACTGAAGGGGTGTAAGTGGGAGTTGGTGATGGTGTGCGAAATCTTCGTCTACAAAAGCGATTCCCATAGCTCCGCAGTCGATAAGGGCATGGGTGGCAACAGTCCTGTTGCCGAAGGAGATATTGCATAGCACAACAAGATGTTTTCCTTCCATTACTCCCTCACCGACTGACAAACTAGACAAACGAAACGCAGACAATGACTTCTTTTGAGTGCGACCAACAACAGTGCCATCATGCAGCTGTTGGTCTAAGCATTTCCCAACTGGTCTTGGCCCCCGGTTCCGCCTACACCCTTATTTCCACCTCCGCCACCGCCACTGAAAGGGTTCGCAAACGTGTTCGGGTTCGGGTTCCCCTCCATGTGAACGGAAGCGGCACGGAAAGTGTTCTTAGTTTTGTGAGGGCAGTGGCGAGCCATGTGCCTGACTCCTCCACAGTAAAGGCAGCACCCCTCACGTAGCCTCGCAGCCCATTCTTCTTCCAAGATTTTTCCCCTGCCTCCAGTCATGCTCAGGTCCATAGCATCGGGGTGTGGGGCCTGTCCGGCACCATTCTGCGGTGGGTTGGGAATCATGGTGGTGGCTGGGGCTCGTGGGTGTGCGTGGCCTTGGGAATTGCGCTGGTGGTAGGATCGACCCTTGCTGAGATGGATAGGGCATGACTCGGTATCCGTTTCCTGACTCAGTGCCACCAGCTCATCGAAGGTCAGCTTCTTGGTTTTTCCCAATAGCAGTCGGCATAGGTCATAGGACATTCCCTTGCACAATGCATCCAGCTTTGCGTCTTCGTTCCAGTTGAGCTTGGAGGCAAGCATCTGAAATTCGGCGAAATATGTCTTGAACTCTTTCCTCCTTGCTTGAGGTTGGCAACTTTGGCGCGGGCAGTGGCGACAGGGTCGGAGTCGCCAAAGGCTTTCTGGAGGATGCGGATGATGTCTTCTGCCTCCTTCAACTCGATGGTCTCTCCCTTAATGAAGGGGAGAACTTGGGCCTGCGCTCATCCCTGCAGCCAGTTGAAGGTGTATGCTATCCGAATAGCGGGGGTCGGGAAGCGAGTGGGGTCACTGAAGAGTTTAAGGCGGAGCTGGGCGACGAACCCCTCAAGGGTGTCACGGTTGCCTTCGTAAACAGTGGGGTCCGAGATCTTGTCTCCCCGACTGCGGCTGGGTGTATCGTCAGAGGCCAGAGGGTCTGCAATGCGACTGGACGAGGCCCATTGTTCTTCCAGGTTGTCGACACGCCAGGCTGGGTACACAGCTAGGGCATCCAGGATTTCCTTGACTAGCTGCTTGATGTCAGCAAATGCAGAGGGGAGGGTCGCATTTTTGGAGAATGCCCTGCTGTCTGAAATGAAGCGTAGCTTCTCATGGAGGTTGGCGGAGATTTCGAGGCAGATCGCCTATGTCACCTGTGGTATCTCTTCGGACATTTCTTCCGCCATGACGAGGGGTCCTGGGGGCGGTTCGGGAGTTCGGCTACTGGGAGAGCTGGCGGTAACACAACAAAGTGTAATGGCGCAGGGTCAGGCAGGCTTATGGTAGCAGACAGGACAAGGACGGTGGTGAGTGGATGGCACGCAGCGGGGACAGGACAAGCCAGCGGCGAGCAGACGGCGCGCAGCGTGGACACGGCAAGGGCAGTGGCGAGCAGAAAGCGCGCAGCAGGGACAGGACAGGGGGGCGCGTGGCGAGCAGATCGGTGTGGAAAAGAGAGTGGTTCTTCTATTAGAAAACTTAGGAAACAAGTTATTGCGTGAGAAAGAAAAGGGAAGAAGAAGGAAAGAAAGAAAGAAGTGGGCGATGGCTCCTTTTCAGGATATCTGTCGCCCGTATGACGTCACTCCACATTCTATCCTCCCGCTCGGCGTCACTCCACATTGCTTCCTCCTGCTTGGCGTCACTCCACATTCCTTCCTCCCGCATTACTGACGGCGCCAAGGGTCGAGGCGTAGCTGGCACGCGACGTGACACATGTGGTGTCCGGACGACACACGTCACAGCATTTGCTTTTCGGACGACGAGTGCCACAGCATTTTGCGGTCCAGAGGCAGAGTGTCAGGGCATATTTCTTCCGGACGATGAGTGTCAAGGTATGTGGCGTCCAGTCGATGCAAGCCAGGGCAAGTGCTTTCCGGACGACGAGTGCCAGGGCATATGCTTTTCGGACGACGAGTGCCAGGGCATTTTGCCTTCCAGACGCAGAGTGTCGAGCATATTTCTTCCAGATGACTCAAGTGTCAAGGCATATGGCGTCCAGTCGACACACGCAAGTGCATATGTCTTCCTGATAACGAGTACCAGGGCATTTCGCCTTCCAGACGCAGAGTGTCAGGGCATATTTCTTTTAGATGATGAGTGTTAAGGCATGCGGTGTCCGGTCGACACATGCCACAGCATATGCCATCCAGATGACGAGTGCCAGGTCATTTCACCTTCCAGACGCTGAGTGTCAGGACATATTTCTTCCGGATGATGAGTGTTAAGGCATGTGGTGTCCGGTTGACGCATGCCATAGCATATGCCTACTGGATGACGAACCCCACAGCATATGCCTTCCAGTTGCCGAGTGACAGGGCGTATTTCTTCCAGATGACGAGTGTCAAGCATGTGGCGTCCGGACGACAACCGCCATGGCATGTGTGTTTTGGACGACAAGTGCCACAGCATATGCCTTCCAGACAACGAGTGCCATGGCATTTTGCCTTCCAGACACAGTGTGTCGGGGCATATTTCTTCCTGATGACGAGTGTCAAGCCATGTGGCATCCGGACGACGCACGCTACGGCATATGCCTTCAGGATCACGAGTGCTAGGGCATTTTGCCTTCCAGACGCAGAGTGTCAGTGCATATTTCTTCCAGACGATCAGTGTCAGGGCATTTGCCTACTGGACACAGCTCGCCAAGGAATGTCTTCCGACGCGTGACTGCGTCTCTACCTGCTGGACTACGCTTGTCAGCGCTCATGCCGCTCACAATACGAGGCGGCCATGAATACCTGCACTAAACAAAGATAGGCACCGCATTAGCCTTCCAGGCGATGAGTGTCAAAGTACAGCCTTTTCTTCCAAACGATATACGAGTGTTTAGGTAAGTAGTGTCCAGACGACTCCCACCACAACATATGCCTACTGGACGACAAATCCCACAGCATATGCCTTCCAGTCGCCGAGTGTCAGGGCGTATTTCTTCCTGATGACCAGTGTTTAGGCATGTGGCTTCCGGACGATCCCTACCACAGCATATGCATTCCGGATGACGAGTGCCAGGGCATTTTGCCTTCCAGACCGCGAGTGTCAGTGCATATTTCTTCCCAACGATGAGTGTCAAGGTATGTGGTGTCCGGTCGACGTAAGCCATGGCAAGTGCTTTTCGGATGACGAGTGCCAGGGCATATGCCTTCCGGATGACTAGTCCCTGGGAATTTTTGTCTTGCAGATGCCGCGTGTAAGGGTGTATTTCTTCCAGACGACGTACACCATGGTATGTGCTTGCCAGACGATGACTGCCAGAACATAGCCTTCCGGACGACGTGCGCCACGGCATTTTGCATTCCAGATGGAGAGTGTCAAGGCATATTTCTTCCAGATGATGAGTGTCAAGGCATGTGGTGTCAGGACGATGCACGCCACATGTGGTTTCCGGACGGCGCGTGCCAGGGCATATTCCTTCAAGACGATGAGTGCTAGGGCATTTTGCCTTCCAGACGTGGAGTGTCAAGGCATATTTCTTGCAGACAACTAGTGTCAGGGTATTTGCCTTCTGGATACAGTGTGACAAGGCATATCTATCTACGCGTGCCACCGCATATAGTTCCGGACTCTGCTGGCCAGTGCACATGCCGCTCCCAACGCGTGCCGGCGGTACGTATGTGTACTAGACAAAGATGGTCACCGCAGTAGCCTTTCAGGCTACGATTGTCAAAGCGGCGCCTTTTCTTTATGTCGACGAGTGTCAAGCATGTGGCATCCGGACAATGCATGCCACAGCATGTGCCTTCCGATTGGCAAATGTCAGGGTAAATGTCTTCCAGACGCAGCGTGTCAAGACATATTTCTTCCAGACGACGAGCGTCAGGGGCGTATTTCTTCCAGACAACGAGTGTCACGGCATGTGGGATCCGGATGACGCACGCCACGGTATGTGCTTTTCGGACAACGAGTGTCAGGGCGTATTTCTTCCAGACGACGCAACCCATGGCATTTTGCCTTCCAGACGTAGAGTGTCAAGGCATATTTCTTCCGGACGACGAATGTCAAGGTATGTAGCATCCGAACGACACCTGCAGTGGCATATACCTTCCGGATTACGAGTGCCAGGGCATTTTGCCTTCTAGACGCAGAGTGTCAGGGCATATTTCTTCCGGACGACGAGTGTCAAGGTATGTGGCGTCCGGACGACGCCTGCCATGGTATATTTCTTCTATACGACAAGTGCCATGATATTTGCCTTCCAGACGCAGTGTGTCAAGGCATATTTCTTCCTTACGACCATTGTCAGGGCATTTGCCTTCTGGAGGTAGCACGTCAAGGTGTATCTTCCAACGTCTGGCTGCGCCTCTACCTTCCGGACTACGCTCGTCAGCACCCATGCCGCTACTAATATGAGGTGGCCCTGCGTATTCGCACTAGACGATGATGGGCACCACATTAGCCTTCGATTCGACGAGTGTCATAGCATAGCCTTTTGTTCCAATCTACGAATGTTTAGGTATGTAGTGTCTGGACGACGCCCGCCATGGCATCTGCCTCCTGGACGACGAATCCCATGGCAGATTCCTTTCAGATACCGAGTGTCAGGTCATATTTCTTCCAGACGATGAGTGCCAAGGCATGTTGTGTCTGGACAATGCATGCCATGGCATGTGCTTTCCAGATGACGAGTGCCAGGGCATTTACCTTCTGGACGCAGCGTACATGTCTCCAGGTATATCTTATGGACTATGCTTGTCAGTGCACATGCCGCTCCCAACACAAGGCAAACGGGCATATGCATACTAGTCTAAGGTGGGCACCACAGTAGCCTTCTGGGCAACAAGGGTCAAGGCAAATGTCATCCTGATGATGCGTGTCCATGCATATTTCTCCCGGACAATGACTTGCCAGCGCAGCTTCGGCCCTACTCAAGCCAGGCTATGTGCCATAATCGCAGCCCCTGGTGCCGTTGATACGGCATTCTGTTCTCATTTCACAACATGTCCTACCCATACCTGAGATGCATGCCATGCCAGTACTCGCATTACTTGTCATACGCCCTCCTTGGAGTTGTAATACATTAAATCATAACTGTAAATACCCTTCTCAGTGGCGTATTCCCGCCGCCACCTGATCCAACTCATCCTCTGTCATATAATACACTTCGTTCCAGGTTGTCAAATCGATATGACTGTTGGCGATCCATGCTTTCTGCGTCGTTTCCGAGGTGCTGGGTTCCTCGGGAATAAGATGCGCTGCAATGGTGATGTTTCCTCCACTGATCACCACATAGACACTCCCCATTGTTGCCTCCGTCACTCTGACCATCCCAGATGCCCTCTCAGGCATGCCGCCCACGCTGGGTATTGTCGTTTGTACAAAGACACACCAAACCAGACCACCTATGACTTCAAGGATGAACAGCTTCAGGAGACAGTACGGTACGCATCCCCGAAGTGCCTTATATGCTGGTTCCTGGCCCTCTCTGGGGCGTGATGTCTGCACCCATACCCAGTCATTTCTGGGATCTTGCCCATGCCATCTCTGCTCCCTGGTACATCGAACGGTCTGGATCACTTGATCTCCATGCATATTGGTGACAGGAATTTGAATGTGGTGGTACACCCATGTGGTACAACATATCAGTGCTTCCAAGTTGGTTTTTATCCTCTGCGAAACCAGAAAGCTGCTTGTGGCGCGCTACTGCTCCCTCCAAAGGTACAAGTCCCCCACTGAGGCCAATACGGCAGCAAATGTATTGCATTTCGATGTGGTGGAACCCTGCACAGAAACGAACTTCAAGCCCTTGACGGTTGGAAGGCCGGTTTTACCACTCCCAGTGGTGTTCACGGTGCCGTGGGCATTGTGATTAAGCCTCCGTACAGCGAATGTATCGCTGCGTAGGTAGTGTTCTAGGATCTGAGTGTAGAAGTTGCCAGACTGATTGGATTTATTGTACAGAATCTTGAACTGGGTACAGTGGGAACTTTCTCTGGTGTCCATAGACCACTGCTTCAGGTATCCATAATGTTGGATCTGCTCACGGAAATGAGGCATCTGGTGAATCTTCGGAAAGTTCAATTCGCCTCCATCAGCATGGTGTTCAACCATTTCGGTGTTTATGAATTCATTCCATGACTTGCGCTGGCACTCACGGTGGGCTGCAGTTTTGAACTTCATCGACTTCAACTCGTCGTCTCTCTCTGGGATCAACTCCTTTCAGTGAGCTTTACCTTCTTGAGTGACCCTTTTGCCAGCACGAAATTGACGAAAGACATCCTTGAAGTGGTGAAAGTTCTGCTGAGCAGTACTCATCAGTCCTAATGTTTGCTCATCGTGCGAGTTGTATGGAGAGTAGAAGTAGAACTCCACGAGTGCTCGACTGGATTCGATTGCCTGGTTGAAAATGTCATGCTGAGAAGCGGATGCAGCACATAGAGCGCAGTGTAAGATGGCGACAAGGAAACGCAACATGGTTTTGATTCCTTCCCTTGCCAGCTTGACACCTCCTCGTAGGTCTGCCGGGGTTGTGCCATGTCAAGATACGCAGGTACAGAAAGCCAGATATTGTTGAACGCTTTGAAGCGCTTATGTTGCTTCAGGAACACCGAAAGCCATCCCAGAAGGTGCTTCAACATCCCCAGTTGCATTGTATGTAGCAAGTCAGGTTTCGGAAGGTTGCTTGTCACACAGTCAAGATCTCAACAGACATTGGAGCCTTGATGTACATCAAAACTTGCAAGCCTTGCGTTTGCTCTAGCGGTATTAGCCACGCTGAGTGCACTGTATTTGTCGTAGTCACACATTAGATACGGTCAGACAGGAAGTTGGCCCATCTCAGCTTTTAGGCATTCACACCAGTAATGTATCAGATAGGGTAACCGGACACGATATGGAACCCGGACACTCGCGATGACCGCGCCCGCGACTGGATATTCCACAAATTTCAACAACCACAGCCAGCTAGGAGTCTAAATTTCGTACAAGCACTGAGAATATATAGACGAACCTTCTCTGAAGGTGTTACCAAAATCAATTGCTCCTAAGACCTCTAATCGCTAATCTAACATCAGAAATCTATCCACCATACGACTACCCTCCCTGTGGTTGTCGGCTGCGTAAACTCATCGCCAATGGCCAGTCAGGTAGATGAGAACTAGGCCTTGTCTGTGTACTTAGCCTAGGAACTAGCACTGCAAGTTCTCTCTTAGTATCGACTGAGAGGTCTTCCCATTCTTCGGGGTCACTAATCGTCCACCGGGTAGCAGAGGGACCCGGACTCGCTGGAGTCACAATTCACTGTTGAAAGCTTAGTGAGATCTACAAAAAATTAACAGGGGTATCGCTTACTATTCCAGGGCGTACTGCCAGACTGATAGAGTGCTGTGGAGTGATGGGAGCTTGGTGGAGCAAGTCGGATGGGGGTCTACCCAGTGTGGGGGCTGGCTCCTGAAAGCGTACAGATTTCTATGATAAGAGTTAGTATAAGATGGAGGAACTGCGGAAGTATAGATGAGTACCGGGTTCTTCTCTTTTTTAAGTTTTTTTGTGGGTGCCCGAGTGGTGGCAGATTTTTTGGAGGGTGTGTTCGCTGCGGCTGGGGTTGGTAATATCGCAATCGGCGCATTCTCACTTCCCTCTTCGTAGCCAGACTCACTCTTGGCCTAACTCCCTAATTAAATAACCAATATTAAGAGTAGATATTTGGAACAGACCTTAGGCTTTTTTCCCCTAGATGGAGCTCTAAGCTTGCCGAGAGCCAGTTTACGTAGCTCCTTCTCCTCCTTCAGCCGATCGACCTCCTGTCTCTCATCCATCTTCCTAATGAGATCGGCTCCATTTATAACCCGAGCCTTAGAGATCACCCGTCTGTTGGTAACTGCAGCCTTCTTGCCCCCATACTGTCGACGTACATCAGCAAGCTCGATCCCCCGTATCTCTGCGGTCGCAAGTGCTGTCTGGGTTGTGTGACCATAGCGCTCGACAACAGCAATGGCAACATTGACATCACCGGTCTGGCGAAGGGCTTCAATCGCCAATTGTGTTTGCTGGCGCACATCGCGACTCTTATGGGGAGTCTTAAGTTGGGACAAAATATCAACAGCCGGCTGTGACGAAGTGGCTACGGTGGAGGTTGGGACTGTGACAGGGTTGGTATCACCAGTAATCAGTCTTGTAACAGCATCAGGATTGAAGGGACAAATCCCAGTTGCACGGAAGGCGGAGGCGATATTCTTCTTTGTATAGGCTTGCCGGCATGCTGCACTGTAGAATCTCCAGAATGTTCCCTTCAAGATACCTGTACGAGTATTTCGGATATAATCGTCCGCCGCTTTGCCGTAATACTTTTGCAGGGGGGCAAAAAGACCGACGTCAAGGGGTTGGAGGAGATGTGTTGAATGTGCTGGAAAACAAAGGAGTTGAATGTTGTTGTCGATACTATACTGAATAAACTTGAGGGTAAGGTGCGAACGATGGCCGTCTAGGATGAGCAGTCGAGTGTCGCTACCCCCCTTCCGGTCCTTAGTGCAACGGTCAAAGTGGTACAACCACTCCAAGCCCAGCTCGTCATCAGTCCACCCGTTAGGTGAACAGGCAAACATCGCATCAGGGTCGCTGGTTTCTGAATGCCAGCCCATATACTGTGCAGTTCCCTTGAAAATCACAAAGGAAGGCAGCATGTATTGTGCCGCACAGCAACATTCCACAACTGTAAGCATCTCCCGCGTTCCATCCTGCCTCACCCTTGGTGGCCGATGACCAGCTCTACAAACCACCTTTGCTCTCGACGATCGACCGATGATGAACCCTTTCTCGTCCATATTGAAGATGTCTTCGGGCTTAAGATTGTACTTGCGGACCAATCACTCCAGCTTTCGAAAGTAGTCTCGTAGGGTGGGAAGGTGGCTAGCGTATGCCCGTTGGCGGTCTAGCTGGGTGCCATACTTGGCTACGAGTTCCGGATGACGTTTAAGAAAGTTTCCCACCCATCGCTTTCCTAACCCAGCCAGTGTAGGATCCTCCTCTTCATCTGCCCATTGCTGGGCTAATGCTTTGGCCATTGCCAGAAAAAGATCCATCTGTGGCGGAAAACCCCAGTCATCCAACTGCTTACACCAGTCCTGTAGCGCCTTCTCCATAGCTGGGGTGAGCCTCTGCTGGTGTACATGGCTTTCCTTACGTGACAGCCCGCCTCGAGCGCGATCGGCGAGGGTGGAACACGGAACATTGAACAGTAGCGCAAGTGTATGGAAGGAGGTGCCTTCTTGTTCTCTATGCACCAGCGCAGCGGCGATATCGTCTTCCTTAGCTGCCGATTGTTTCTCTTTCTTCGATTTGACGTTTGGAGGGGGTCTGGTGGGTGCCATATTGTCGCTGATGTTTTTGACTGGGCAGGTTGCAGATTTTTACTCGGCTGGCGGGGTAATATGCGGAGGGGCCTGTCTGCTACTAGCGGATTTTCTACTGTCCAGGTTCTCTATAGTGTCCGGTTACCCTATCCGTTATGTTAGCATACACCGTTTTTGATATTATGAAGGTCCTGATGCTCCGGATAATCAGCAATCCAAGCAGCTGGTGTAGCAACGCAACGTCTGAAGTGGCCATCCACACACCAGGCAAAAAATACCCGGAGATCCGCACGTATTAAAGGTCCCAAGATATGGTGTAAGACATATTGCAAGATCATTCGGTTGTGTTCCTTCTGTTCGTTGTACTGGCTCAGAGGGATGTCGCGCATCTTGATGGCGATCAGAAGCAGAGTGACCAACAGTATACAGTGCATTGTGGTTGCCATGCGAGCCGAGGCGGATAGGTTCCCTATCGTCATGTATACAGACCACGCTTTCTTATCGCTGGAGAAATTCGTAAGATGGGCGGCGTTGGACATGAAGATCATCAGTATCACGGTATCTCTGTCTTCTAGCAGGGTCTGTATTGCTGTCAGCACAGCGTAGGCAGCTCTGGACATGGTGTTGAAGTGCAGCAGAGGAGATTCTCACCTGCCGTTCCCACCACCAGTCAGCAGTATGAATCTCACTGTAGACACGTCTTCCTTGCTCATCAAACCGTTGCTGGGGCACGTACGAAAGGTGTTCCGCATACGCCGGCTGCCGTACAAACCACCGCGCACACTCGATGATATCCCAGTACCAGAATTCAATAGGTTCTTTGGCGTGCTGCTCTTTCCAAGTAATCTCCTCGAGCCGGCTCTTCTTCCATGAGTCAACCCTGAGTCTGTCCTCCATTTGGTCAATCTTGTTCTGGAGGTGGTAATTGGACTTAAGTGAATGCTTTAAATCGTCTTTGAGACTGCAGTCGCCCTTCAGTAAAGCCTCAATCACACTCCCAGCAAGCCCTTTTGCGGTCACAACTTCGGCAAAGTTAAACTCTTCTTCATTGGCAAACGGGTAGTATGGGTCATCGCTGGATGTGATGCATTCACCTTCCTGAGGAACGTACGCACATGGCAGGCTGGCATTCTGGTACGTTAATGTGGAATGAAAATCAGGTGACTGGCAATCGGAGAATTCGAGAGGGGCATCATCAATGGCATTGCAAACGGATTGCACGGGGCCTGAGTCGTGATTCTGGAAGATGGCGTACAAAGGCTGAACGTGGTGCTTGCAAGGTTGTTGGTCATCCTCCGCGCAATCCCTATGCCTCTTAAGGTCGAACTCTTTTTTATATTCTGGATGTTCCTTACTAATGTGCTTTTGTAGCCATATCATCATCTTGAATTTCTTAAAACATTGAGGGTAAACTTCAGTCGCATTACACATCGTGGAAATTCGTGAAGGATAACTAAAGTCAGCTACCAGTCAATGAAGGAATGAAATAGGAATATCTACTGGCAAGGACAGACTCGAAGGCATGGATAGCATACGATTACTAGGGGCTTTCACACTTAGCAGATGCGACAAAAGGACTCAGGGGGATCGAATTCTCGCACCGGGATATTATTGAGTGTGCGCGGTGGCTTCTATGGCAGCCGGCGTATGCGGAATACCTTTCGTATGCGCCCCAGCAACGGTTTGATGAGCAAGGAAGACGTGTCTACAGTGAGATGCATACTGCCGACTGGTGGTGGGAATGGCAGATGACAATCCCCTCCGCTGGACTTCAACGCCATGCCCAGAGCTGTCTACGCTGTGCTGACAGCAATACAGACCCTACTAGACAACGGAGATACCGTGATATCCATAATCTTCATGTCCGACACCACCCATCTTACGAATTTCTCCAGTGATGAGAAAGCGTGGTCTGTATACATGACGATAGGGAACCTTTCTGCCTCGGCTCGCATAGCAACCGCAATGCACAGCCTACTGTTCGTCGCTCTGCTTCTGATCGCCATCAAGATGCGTGACATCCCTCGGAGCAGGTACAATGAACAGAAGGAACACAACCGAATGATCTTGCAACGTGTCTTACGCCATATCTTGGGACCTTCAATGCGTGCGGATCGCCGGGTATTTTTCGCCTGGTGTGTGGATGGCCACTTCAGACATTGCCTTGCTTCGCCAGCTACTTGGATTGCCGATTATCCGGAGCATCGGAACCTTCATAATATCAAAAACAGTGTCTGCTACTGGTGTAAATGCCCAAAAGCCGAGATGGGCCAACTTCCTGTACGACCGTATCCAATGCGTGACCACAACAAATACAGGGCACTCAGCGTCGCTAATACCGCTACAGCAAACGCAAGGCTTGCAAGTTTTGATGTACATCAAGGCTCCAATGTCTTTTGGGATCTTGACTGTGTGACAAGCAACCTTCCGAAACCCGACTTGCTACATACAATGCAACTGGGGATGTTGAAGCACCTTCTGGGATGGCTTTCGGTGTTCCTGAAGCACATAAGCGCTTCATAGTGTTCAACAATATCTGGCTTTCTGTACCTGTGTATCTTGACATGGCACAACCCTGGCGGACATACGAGGAGGTGTCAAGCTGGCAGAGGAAGGAATCAAAACCATGTTGCATTTCCTTGTCGCCGTCTTACGCTGCGCTCTACGTGCTGCATCTGCTACTCAGCGTGACGTTTTCAACCAGGCAATCGAATGCAGTCGAGCACTCGTGGAGTTCTACTTCTACGCTCCATACAACTCGCATGATGAGCAAACATTTGGACTGATGAGTACTGCTCGGCGGAACTTTCACCACTTCAAGGATGTCTTTCGTCAATTTCGTGCGGGCAAAAGGGTCACTAAAGAAGGTAAAGCTCGCCGAAAGGAGTTGATCGCAGAGAGAGACGACGAGTTGAAGTCGATGAAGTTTAAAACTGCAGCCCACTGTGAGTGCCAGCGCAAGTCATGGAATGAATTCATAAACACCGAAATGGTTGAACACCATGCTGATGGAGGCGATTTCAACTTTCCAAAGATTCACCAGATGCCTCATTTCCACGAGCAGATCCAACGTTATGGATGCCTGAAGCAGTGGTCTACGGAGACCGGAGAAAGTTCCCACCGTATACAGATCAAGATTCTGTACAACAAATCCAATCGGTCTGGTAACTTCTACATGCAGATTCTCGACAACTACCTATGTAGCGATGCGTTCGCCGTACGGAGGCTTAATCACAATACCCACGGCACCATGAACACCACTGGGAGTGGCGAAACCGGCCTTCCAACCGTCAAGGGCTTGAAGTTCGTTTCTGTTGAGGGTTCCACCGTATCGAAAAGTAATACATTTACTGCCATATTTGCCTCAGTGGGGGACTTGTACCTTCGGAGGGAGCTGCAGTGCGCCATGAGCAGCTTTCTGGTTTCGTGGAGGGTAGAAACCAACTTGGAAGCGCTGCTATGTTGTACCACACGGGTGTACCACGGCATTCAAATTCCTGTCACCAATATGCATAGAGATCAAGTGATCCAGACCATTCGATGTACCGGGGAGCAGAGATGGCACAGCCAAGATCCCCGCAATGACTGGGTATGGGTGCAGACATCACGCCCCAGAGAGGGCCAGGAACCAGCATACAAGGCACTTCAGGGACGCGTACTGTACTGTCTCCTGAAGCTGTTCAACCTTGAAGTCTTAGGTGGTCTGGTTTGATGTGCGTTTGTACAAACGACGATATGCAGCATGGGCGGCATGCCTGAGAGGGCATCCAGGATGGTCAGAGTGATGGAGGCAACAAAGTGGAGTGGCTATGTGGTGATCAGCGGAGGAAACATCACCGTTGCAGCGCATCTTATTCCTGAGGCACCCAGCACCTCGGAAACGACGTGGAAAGCATGGATCGTTAACAGTCATATCGATTTGACAACCTGGAACGAAGTGTATTACATGACGGAGGATGAGTTTGAACAGGCGGCGGCGGGAATATGCCACTGAGAAGGGTATTTACAGTTACTATTTAATGTATTACAACTCCAAGGAGGGCGTATGACAAGTAATGCGAGTACTGGCATGGCATGCATCTTGGGTACAGGTTAGACATGTTGTGAAATGAGCACAGAATGCCGTATCAATGGCACCAGGGGCTGCGATTATGGCGCGTAGCCCAGCTTGAGTAGTACAGAAGCTGCGCTGGCGAGTCGTCGTCCGGGAGAAATATGCATGGACACGCATCGTCAGGACGCCATTTGCCTTGACCCTTGTCGCCCAGTAGGCTACAGTGGTGCTCATCTTCCTCTAGTACGCATACGCCCGGTTGCCTCACATTGGTAGCAGCATGTGCACTGTCAAGCATAGTCCGTAAGATATACCCGGAGACATGTGCGCTGTGTCCAGTAGGCAAATGCACTGGCACTCGTCGTCTGGAAAGCACATGCCATGGTGTCCATCATCCGCACACAACATGCCTTGGCACTGGTCGTCTGGAAGAAATATGACCCGACTCTCGGTGTCTAAAAGGCATATGCCATTGGATTCGTCGTCCAGTAGGCAGATGCCATGGCGGGCGTCGTCCAGACACTACATACCTAGACATTCGTAGTTTGGAAGAAAAGGCTATGCTATGACACTTGTCAACTCGAAGGCTAATGCGGTGCCCATCGTCGTCTAGTGTGCATACGCGGGCTCTCTGCCGCTCGAGCCGGTGAAGCTATTCGGATAGCCGGTAGTCCCTCGGAGCGTCTGGGTTCCTTTGATGAAACTCCCGGAGTTTCTCCAGACCTCCTACTGAAAAGTTGTCGAAGGGTTCTTCCGTCCAGTCCTTTCGTTCCGGAAAGTCGAGCCATTTGACGAGGTAGAGGATTCGTTTCTTATTTCCCCGACCATGTTCCGCCGATAACATGACTTCATCGACGTCGTATTCTTCCGATTGTTCGACGTCGTCCGCTTCTCGTAGCACCTTCGACGGGTCCGGGGGGGCCCGGTGCTCGCTGGTCCTGTAAGGTTCAAGTAGCGAAACGTGGAAGACATTATGGATCTTCCATTTCCGTGGCAGCGTGAGACGGACGGCCAGTGGGGAGACTATTTTTTCGATCTGGAAGGGACCCTGATTTTTGTGGTCCAATTTTCTAGAGGGGTGACGTGTTTTGATGTTGCGGCCACTGAGCATCACCAGGTCCCCCATATGGTACGCCGGAGGGGTTTTTCGGGCCGGATCCGTGTACCGCCGCATCCGTTCCTGCGCCTCTTCCAACCCTTTCTGGGCTTCGTCGTGTATCGCTTTCATCCAGTGGGCGTATACCGTACTCGCCGGGTTGAGGGGTTCCGTTGACACAGTCCCTACCGCCACCGGGTGGAAACCGTAGTTAGCATAAAATGGGGTCATACCGTTTCCTGTAGTGGCCGAGTTGTTGTAGGCGAATTCCGCCATTGGCAAGAGGCGCCGTCAGTCGTCCTGCTCCGTGTTGACGAACGCTCATAAATAGGCTTCAATCGTCTGGTTGAGCCGCTCGGTTTGTCCGTCTCTTTGCGGGTGGAATGCCGTGGACATTCGTGGCCTGATTCCGGAGAGTCGCAGGAATTCCTTCCAGGTTTCCGAGGTGAATCGGGAGTTCCGATCCGACACTATATCTGCTGGTAGTCCGTGGTGCTTCCATATTTCCCTGGCGAAGATGACCGCGAGGTCGGCTGCGCTTTTCCTTTCCTTCTTTAGCGGCAGGAAGTGCACCATCTTTGTGAATCGGTCAACGATTACCCATAGTTGGTCGCATTCGTCTGACTCGGGGAGATCCGTAATGAAGTCCATCGCTATGGATTGCCAGGGGGCATACGGTGTTTCCAGTGGGGATGATAGTCCAGAGGGCTGGTGCCGGGCCGTTTTATTCTGCTGACACTTGGGGCAGCTTCTTACGAAGTCAATTATTCGTTCGTTCATTTTTGGCCACCAGAAGTTTCGTCGGATCAGTTCGATGGTCTTGTCCTGTCCCATGTGACCTGCCACCTTCGTGTCGTGCTCCGATTCTAGTATCCCGGTGATTAGCCCCCTTGGTACCCACAGCAGATTCCGCCGGTAAAGGACCCCGTCTTCCCAGCTTAGTTCCCTGACCGTTTGGTCCTTCGGCAACAGTTCCCCTGCTGCCGCTGCCTGTTTCCTGGCCTGTTCGTAGGCCTCGTCCTTTCTTCCTTCTTCCCTGACATTTGTCAGGAAGTCCTCCGACCATCTTCTTGCGGGGAGGGACACCATTCTGGCTGAAGAGCATATGAAAGAGCGCCCCCACCTTTCTTCGAGGTGATTTTTTCTCAAAACCGTTGTTATCGGCTGGTTTTCTATCCCCCCCTTTTCCGTGCGGTACTCCGGCCGCCTAGATAGTGCATCTGGCTTCCCGTTTTGGGCCCCTGGGCGGTAGTAGATTCTAAAATCGATTCCGGCCAGCTCTTGTGCCCACCGTGCTTGTCGACGGTTGAGAACCTTTGTCGTGGTGAAGTATTCCAGGTTTTGGTGATCCGAGTATACTTCCACTTGGTGCGCAACCCCCTCACAATACCGCCACCAGTGCTTAAAGGCGTCCACTATCGCCAGGAGTTCCTTGTCGTGGATTTCGTAGTTGATTTCCGCCGGGGTGAACTTCCTTGAGTGAAAGGCGACCGGGTGGAGGCGGTTCTCTGCGTCCCGTTGTGACAGGATTGCTCCCAACGCGAAGTCCGATACGTCCGATTCGACAATTATAGGTTTGGCTGCGTCGAAGTGTGCGAGAATTGGGGCCGTGGTGAATCGCTCCTTTAGTTCCTAGAACGCCGCTTCCGCCTCGGAGGTCCATTTCCATTCCTGCCCGACCTCCTTTTTGGTTAGCTCCGTGAGGGGCCTTGCTACTCGGGAGTAGTCTTGGATAAATCATCGGTAGAAGTTAGCGAATCCCAGAAACGATTGTACTTCCTTAAGCGATTTCGGTGCTTCCCATGACAGTACCGCCTCCACTTTTCCTTTCGACATTTTGATTCCTTCTCTCCCTATGATGTAGCCCAGGAACTCCACTTCCTGCGTTTTCCATACGCATTTTTCCGGAGAGACGGCGAGCCTGTTTTTCTGTAGCCTTTCCAGGACCTCTTTGACCAACCGGTCGTGTTCTTCTATTGTTTTGGCGTATATCAGGATGTCGTCCATATATGCCAGTACCCCTACGTCGAGAACGTCGGACAGCATGTGGTTCATCATGTCCTGGAAGGTGGAGGGGGCGTTGGTTAGCCCGAAGGACATTACCTTGAATTCGAACAGTCCGTATCTTGTCCGGAACGCCGTTTTCCATTCATCGCCTTGTTGGATTCGGATTAGGTTGAATCCGTTCTTGAGGTCTAGTTTCGTGAACCACTGGGCTCCCTGAACCCGGTCCTGTAATTCTTGCATGAGTGGCAAGGGGTATCGGTTGGGGATGGTTATTTTGTTGAGACCCCGATAGTCCACGCATAGTCGTAGGCCCTTTCCATTTGGTTTTGGGACGAACAGGATGGGGGATCTGGCCGGTGATGTTGAGCGTTGGATTTTACCCGTTCTTTCCATTTCCCCGAGCCATTCTCTGAGTGCCTGTAGTTCGGATTCTGACAGCGGGTATATGGGTCTCCATGGCGGCGTGCTTCCTTCTTTTAGGTCAATTTTGCAGTCGTACTGTCGGTGTTCGGTAGCATGTCCGCTGCTTCCTTGCTCATGATCCCCATGTACTGCCAGAACTCCGGAGGTACTTGCTCGTTGGTGCCTTCTTGAATGGCCGCGACGTATCCGATTGTTCTTGCTCCCGGCTCTGTTAGCACCGATTCGTCCCAGGTCAGGGAGAACTCGTTGGTTGCGACTTTGGTGCATTTCTCCAAGCATCCGGGGCTGTTGAACCGGACCTCCTCGTTCGTCCATGCACCCTGAGGGGGGTGGTTTGTGATCCAGCTAAAGGGCAGGAAAATGTCGATGTCTGGATCCATTACTGAGACCTCAAATGTTTCCCAGGAGTAGTGCTTCCGGTGCTGCAGTTTCATAACCTCCGTGTAGTACTGTCCGGCTCTGGGGACTCTTTCTCCTGTATAACTTTCGATGGTTCGTTGGTGCCGGTGCTCCCTTTTTCCCAGTTTTAGCTGCCTGGCTGTCTTTTCATTGACTAGGGCTATGGAACAGCCCGTGTCCAGTAGTACTCGTATGAGGTGCTTTGTTTCCCCGTGGTGTAAGTACATGGTGATAACGGGGCGAGCGTCTTGCTGTCTTTTTTGGCGGGTCCCGCACCTGGTTCCTCGTTTTTCCGTTTTTTGGTTGCCGCATTTATTGTATTGGGAGCCTCCGGGTGCGACGGTTCCGGGCTCCTTAAATATCCGAATCGGAGTCGTCCCAGGGGGCTGCTTCCAGCATTCGGGGTGGCTCGACTCCTTCTATTGCCATGGGTTCCACGGCCGCCACTTTCCGTTGTTTGACCAGTCGTTCGGCTGGTTCCTTCGTTGCTTTTCTTTTTCCTCCGACGGGGCCGGCTTTGGTTGATACGGCCGCTGTTTTCCATGGGGCCACCGGAAGGCTGGTTCCCTGGGCGGTGGTGAAGGCATAACACTCGAACGTTTTATGCCCTGGTCTCCCACACCTCCAGCAGCCGTCCGTGGCCTTGTACTCCTCTTGTTCCTTGGGAGGTACTCCCTTCAGGGCGGTTTCCAGACTCACCCATGCCCTTTTTTTCCCTGTAGGGGCCTTCCCTGGCTCCGGGTGTTGCTGGGTCCTGGCTTCCCTCCCTTTCTCCTTTTCCTTCTCTTTCCTGGGATCCTTTCCCACTGGTTGGCTTTTCACCGCCTTTCGAGCAGTTTTCAGCGCCTTTTTCCTTTCCACCTGTAGGCCCGCTTGGTGGGTGGCTTGCAGGAATCCTTCGTCGTCCGCAAAGTCTCCCAAATAATGGGCGAATCGCATGTCCAGGATCGAGTGTGGCATTGCTAGGTCGACTTTTTCCCTGAGGGCTTCGCCCGTTACTTGTGCGAAGTTATTGAGCGCCTGGAACTCCGTTAGGTAGGCTCTCATAGACCTGTGGTATTTGAGCTGGCCCAGCTGGAGTTGGGCATCTGCGGCTTCTCGTTCGTTTCGGTATTCGGTCCGGATGGCCGCCGAGTAGTTGACCCACGTGTCGCGTTCGTCCAACTCCCGGTACCGCTGGAGGTGCCATACCAGAGCAGTGTCAGATAGTAGGGTTCCGATCCAAGTGATTTTTTGCCGGTCCACGGTTTTCGGGTAGAACCCTAGGTACATCGTGACCGATTCCCACCATTGGTTGAAGGCGGACGAGCTTTTCCCGTCGAATTTCCCCGGGTTTTCCATTTTTAGGCGGGAGGTTCGGATTTGGGGTTCGGCTGGTGGTCCTGGGAGCTGGGCCGCCGCGATTCCTGCCCCGACTAACCGGGCTATTTCTCCCGGGGTGAGCATTGTTGCTAGCTGCCCAGTCGTAGGTTCCCCGGTGTTTGGGGGGAGTCGCCCTCAGGGCAGGTTTTGCTCATACAAGTCGTTGTCGTCGTTGCTCGGGGCCGGCGAGGGCGAGGGGGGTGCCGGCCTTCTTGGAGGCCCTCGTGGTGGTTGGCCCCCTCCTCCTCCTGTGGCCGGGGGGGCCGGGATAGCCGGGAGTCTTCGTCGCTTCTCAGTACCTCCGAGCACCGGGCTTCCCAACGTAAGGTGGGTTAAGACTTCGGGTTGGGCCCGTCTTTGCGGGGACGCTGGGAGGGGTACCGTGGTTGCTATCCTTGTTAGTTCCGCCCTGCTCTCGGCCAGCTGTCGCTCCAGCTCAGCCATCCGCTTGCGGTCCTCGTTTCCTTGTTTTTCGAGGACGTTGACTTTCTGCTGATGGTTAGCCGTCCATTTTTCGACGTTACCTTGGAATTCTGCCAGGTGGGTGTTTCTGGCCAGGTTCGCTTCCGACAGGAATGCTACCGTGTCGTGCATGAGGGCTACCTGAGTGGCCTGGTGCATTCGCTGCACTTCCTCCGTTGCTGTTCGCTCGATGATGGCCTCCCAGACTTGACGGGTGAATGCCTGGTATGCGTTAGCCGCCACCATTAGCTCGTTTCTTACCCAATCCCCCGAGATTAGCTCCTTGGCTTCCAGTTGCTCGTAGACGTATTGCGCGCCTTGAGCCAGGTGGGTGTATGCTGCCTCAATCCGTCGAATGTATCGGTCCGTCCGGTCCATGGTGTTGCCACAGACGTCTAGTAGCTGGCGTAGATCCAGTTCCGCCTGCTGCTGATGGTTGGCCATGGCCCGCATCCATCTGACTGGGTTGACGATTTCCAGGGCTTCCTCCTGGGATTCCTCCTTGTTTGTGATCTGTAAGAGACCGCGGGGGGCTTCCAGACGGAGCATGTTGTAGTCGGAAGTGGTGGACATCTCGAGTGGATAAAGGTGGCCTTTTGAAGTAGGTAGCGTCGAAGCGAGTTATGAAAGTAGGGTGATTTGAGATTTAAGATTATAGTGTGACACTGGGGTTGTCTCAAAACCGGAGTGCCGAGAGAATCAAAGGTAATCAGGCTACTTTCGATAATTCACAACGGAATAATCTTAGATCTTGTGTGTGGGTTCGGTGGTAGTGTTGATGAGGATGTTCGTGCTGAGGAGTCTTTTCCCGTGGGAGAATTCCCATCTCTTTTATCCTGAGAATCCTGAGTGAGATTCGGTGAGTCGGCCTAAGGTTCCCCCGAGGCCCTCGAGCCCCGGGGAGGGTTCATTGGTCCTGGCTGGGGTGTTGATAAGGGAGGCGGGGTTCTTCATGCAGCTCGGCGGGGTAACCGGAGTAAGGTTTCCCGTTTCCCTGCAATCTCCCCTCACCTCCGGGATTAAGGCCCTAAGTCCGTCTCTTACGGCCGTAACTCTTAATCCCGTTTCTTATCTCCCGCCTAGACTCTCTGAACCCGAGGTTCGCTTCCCAGCGGGTAGGACCGGAGTAAGGTCTCTTCCGCCTTCCGCTCTTCTCTCCTGGGGTGATTCTCACCGAAGGGTCTCCTAAGGGGTCTGTCTCCATCCGCTTGATACCTAAGTGTAACACTCGGCTTGTGGGGGAAGGCATCGAGGCGGCCCGAACCGACCAAAGGGCCCCAGAGGTGAGAACCAATACCACCCGGCTCAAGCTGAAGAACCCAGAATCCTTCGACGGAAAACCCACCTCGGCGTTCAATGTCTGGTGGAAATCGGTCCTTGAGTACATCGGGTTCTACCCGGAAACCCTCGACACCCAAAAAATCGCCTGGGTAGGGATGCTGCTGTCGGACACCGCAAAAGCCTGGCACCAGCACCGCCGAAGGACAATGGCGGATCGGGACACCTGGGCCCGATATACTGCGGCGATCCAGGCTGAATTCAGGGACACCAGGGAGGCGGCAAATGCCCAGCTGAAGCTCAGTCAACTCTGCTACAAAGGTGACGTCAAGGCCTACTTCACGGAGTTCCGAGCCTTGAACGTATACGCTCGAGCCACTGGAGAAGGGCTGAGGGAGAAGATTGACCAGGCTATGCCCGACAACATCCTGGTCATGTGCTTTGCCCACTATATGGAGGAATTCATAGACGAGGAACACTTCCTGACTGCCATGTACAATGTAGGTCTTCATGTTGAACGAAGGAAGGTCCTGAAGGCGGCTCGGGAAACACAGCCGGAAAGCAACGGAGGACGGAAGGACGGCCCGGACGGGAAGAATCCGGGCAGTGCCCGAAAGGGCAAGGAGAGTGGTAGCCCCAAGCAGGTTGGGAAGTCTGACTTGGGGGGCAAGGCTGAAAAGCCAAGGAAATCATGGGCGGAAAGCCACTGGGGAAGTGGGGGTAACGCCTACAAAGGGGTTCCACAAAACGAGATCGACGCCCACAAAAACAGCAAAGCCAACTGCTGGAGGTGTGGCCGGGACAGCCACACCACCCAGGACTGCTATGCCCGAACAACAGTCAAGGGCACGGAGCTACCGGAAGCCCTGAAGCAGACGAGCTCGATCCAAGGGAAAAGGAAAAGAGGGGAAGATGCCGAGGAGGCTCCGACCGCCAAACAAGTCAAAGTTGCGCACATCAAAATTGAGGACGAGGAAATGCGGGAAGCCGCGGCCGTGATGCTGCAGTCAGCCTGGCAAGACGACTCGGATTTTTCGGAGGACAGGGGCTGCCGCACCCTATGTCCGCCCCAATAATCTGTGGGACAAATCGAAAACGAAAGGGTCCGAAGGAACCAAGTACTGGAACCTCGCAGGATAGACAACGAAGAAGGTTAAACCCTAACAAAGCCTCGCCTGAGAAGTCTACGGACAAACCACAGTGCAGCAAGAGACCGATCACCACCATGATCATTTCGTGGGGCCCGACCCAACACGCGGTGCGGGTCGTACTCGACACCGCTGGCTCAGTACCTTTGATTAGCACGAGGATTACCGAGCAGCTCGACATACCCCGAATCCGCAGAAGTAAGGCTGACCCACTACTGAACTGCTCAGGGGAAGAAGTCAAAGGGGCAGGAATGGAGTACACCGAGCCACTGCTGCTCCAGCATTGAAAGCATTATTCCCGGGAGGTGTTCGAGGTCGCACCATTGGAGCCGGAATTTGACCTCTTCCTCCCATTCTGGTGGATTGCGAAGCACCCCCCCCCCCCAGGGCACATGGGACTCAGAAGAACTCCGCTTCAGCAGCCGCAGCTGCCTGGAAGAATGCATGCGATTCGAAACCACGGAATTCTCTCTGTCTCTGGATGAGACGGTTACCCTTGATCCAGGAGCCAAAATCATTGGGTATGTCTCAGCAATAAACGAAGAGGACCCTCGGGACCAGATCCCTAAGGAGTTCAGGGGTTATCTTGACATCATGAGCCAGGAGGCGGCAGAGGCGGTGCCGGCACACCGGCCATATGATTGTAAGATTGACCTCAAGGAAGGAGAGACCGCCCCTTGGGGACCGATTTACCCCCTTTCAGAAAACGAGCTCCAGACCCTTAGGGAGTCGCTCAAGGAAATGCTAAGGACAGGCAAGATCCAAAGGTCCACCTTACCGGTGGGATCCCCGATTTCGTTCGTATCAAAGCCACACGGGAGGGGACTCCAACTGTGCGTCGACTACCAAGCCCTCAACCGAATAATGATTCCCAACCGATACCCCCTTCCTCTGATGCAAGAGCTCCAGGACTGGGTACAGGGAGCCAGATGGTTCACCAAGCTGGACCTGAAAAACGGGTTTAACCTGATCCGCATCCAGGAGGGAGACGAATGGAAAATGGCATTCCGAATCCATTACAGGCTATACGAGTTCCAAGTCATGCCATTCGGATTGACCAATGCTCCGTCGACCTTCCAAGACATGATGAACCACGTCTTCTCCGACATGATCGACTTGGGCCTCCTGGTTTACATGGATGATTTCTTGATCTATGCAAAAACCGAGGAAGAGCACGATCGATGGGTTAAGGAAGTATTGAAAAGGCTGCAGGAAAACCAACTGGCAGTCTCACCAGACAAGTGCGTTTGGAAGACCCAGGAAGTGGAGTTCCTGGGATACGTCATCGGGCAGGGTGGAATCAAAATGGCAAAAGGAAAAGTGGAGGCAGTGCTGGACTGGAAAACTCCGGCATCGCTAACGGAAGTGCAGTCCTTTTTGGGATTTGCCAATTTCTACCGACGCTTCATCAAGGACTACTTCCGAGTTGCCAGATCCCTAACGGAGCTGACGAAAGGGGGAAAGAAGGAATGGGAATGGAACCCACAGGCGGAAGAAGCCTTTCGGGAGCTGAAGCAACGGTTCACGATGGCACCAATACTTGCCCATTTCGACGCCACCAAACCTGTGATCATTGAAACAGACGTCTCCGACTTCGCCATCGGCGCCGTCCTGTCGCAAAGAGATGAGGAAGGAAGACTACACCCGGTTGCCTTCCACTCCCAAAAGTTCCAGCCAGCGGAAATCAACTACGAAATCCATGACAAGGAACTTCTGGCAATCGTCGATGCCTTCAAACACTGGTGCCGGTACTGCAAAGGAGCAACGAATCAGGTCCAGGTCTTCTGCCATCACCATAACCTCGAGTACTTCACAACCACCAAGATACTCAACCGACGCCAGGTACAGTGGGCACAGAAATTGTCTGGTATTGACTTCCACATTTACTACCGACCAGGAAACCGAAATGGGAAACCAGACACTCTTTCAAGGCGTTCATAGTACCGCCCTGATAAGGGGGGGAGTGAAAACCAGCCGATTACGACAGTTTTGCGAAAAGACAACTTCGCGGAACCAGACTTCGCAAAACCAGCCAGACGAGAAAGAACGTTTATCTGCTCTTCGGCAAGATTGGCATCACTCCCACCCTGGCAATGGTCGGAAGAATTCGGGGAAGCAGTCAGAAAGGCAGGGAAAAAGGACTATGAATACCAAGGCGTGGTAAAGGAACTGGAAGCAGTGCTGGGGAATGCGGCACTGAATGACCGGAAGGTCGAGGAAGAAGCTGCACGCCCTCGTGAGGTACGGCAAAGGGACCGAAAGGTCAGGATGGAAGAGGTCCTCGAGATCAAGGAAGGGCTACACTACCGAAAGGGTATGCTCTGGATCCCGGAGGATGGCAACCTCAAGAACTTGATCCTCGGATCAGAACACGATCCAAAGATCGCCGGCCATATGGGCCAGGACAAGACAATCGAGCTGATCCGACGCAACTTCTGGTGGCCAAAGATGAACGAAAGAATTATCGACTTTGTCCGGAGCTGCCCCGAATGCCAGAAGAATAAGGCGGCGCGGCACCAACCATACGGACTCTCCTCCCCCCTGGAACTACCGTACGCCCCCTGGCAGTCCAACGCAATGGACTTCATTACGGAACTGCCACTCTCGGAAGGATGCAACCAATTATGGGTGGTTATAGACCGATTCACAAAGATGGCGCACTTTCTCCCCCTTAAAGAAGAAAAAAAGATGGCAGCTGACCTGGCAGTCATCTTCGCCCGGGAAGTTTGGAAACACCACGGGCTACCCTCATACATCATCTCGGACTGAGACTCCCGTTTCACCTCCGAGATATGGCAAGAATTCCTGTGGCTATCCGGCATCCGTCCAAGGATGTCAACAGCCTTCCACCCCCAAACCGACGGACAGACAGAACGCCTCAACCAGACAATCGAAGCATACCTCCGAGCGTTCATCGGCGACGAGTAGGACAACTGGGTAGGCCTACTCCCGATGGCGGAGTTTGCCTACAACAATTCGATTACCATGGGAAATGGGATGTCTCCGTTCTACGCTAACTACGGATTCCATCCTGTGTCCTCCAACCCGGCCGCTTCGGGACCCTTGAACCCCGCCAGCAAACTCTACACCCACTGGATGCACGCGGTACAAAAGGCGTCCAGCGAATGGCTGAAAGTGGCACACGAACGAATGCGCCGCTAAATGGATCCCCAGCGCACCGAGCCCCCGAAATACCAGATCGGAGAATTGGTGATGCTCAATGGGCATAACATCAAGACGCGCCGACCCTCCTGGAAGCTGGACCACAAGAATCATGGCCCCTTCCAAGTGGAAAAAATCATCTCGCCCCTTGCAGTTCGACTTACACTGCCCCGGAAATGGAAGATTCACAACGTCTTTCATGTGTCGCTACTCGAACCCTATCGAACCAGCGAACACCGGGCACCGCCGGCCCCTCGAAGATCCTCCGAGAGGCCGACGATATCGAACAGAGCAAGGAATATGATGTTGACGAGGTCCTCGGGAGCACCAGGAAATGGCGCAGCGTCCTGTACCTCGTCAAATGACTCGACTACCCAGACCGGAAGGACTGGACAGAAGAACCATACGATAACTTTTCGGTAGGCGGCCTGGAGAAACTCCTAGAGTTTCACCGACGGAATCCAGACGCGCCGAGGGACTACCGGCTCACCGAGGGCTAGACTCTGACCTGCCCCGGGCGCATGACGAAGCCGAAGGGGTTGAAGCACGATCAGGGGGTAGTAGGATGAAGGGGAGGAGGACTTTATCCAAAAAACAATGCAATCAACGAGCAGAAGAGTGAAGGTATTGTAATCCCATTGAAGATGACGGTCGTCCCTTAACTGTGGTGAGGCGTGGGTGACCGGTTGAGAGCCACTGGTTTTGACCGGCTCTGGCGGTGAGAATACTGAACGGCCAGCCTGATCCCCTGCTACACTGGCGTGCAAGGTCAACCCGTCTTCTGATCACCTCTTCGGGGGAACACGGTCGTCAAATGGTTTCCTTCACACCACTCCGACAGTAGGATCCTGGACCGGTCGGAAGACCACCCAGATCCGAGGGCCGGCTGTCAACCGAATTGGTTCCGAAGTTTTTTCCCGCTGGAGGGTTTTCTTTGGGACCAGACGGCCGAAGGGATGCAGGGGCTGGAGGACTGCATTCCACCATTCACACGAGAAAGGAGAAGGAGTCAGGATAAACTAGCTTCGGGCCAAAGCTAAGAAACAGGGGGAGTAGTGTTACACCCAAGGGTGACAAAGAGAATAAGAGTACAAGGAGAAAGGAAGCAAACGGTAAGTCATTTGACTCGAGATCCCTGATAGAATCTCAGGACCTCGGAAAGCAGTTCAGCAAGAGCAGATAGAGCAAGGGTAACCTCAGCGGGTGATGGATCTTAGGCCAGCCTGCCGGGTAGACCCAACACACGGTCGACTCTTGTAGCCGCTGCATACGAGAACGAGAGAAGGGCGGAACTAGCTTCCTGCAAGTTGCACACCATAAGCGGGGCTCATGTTGCAAGACAGGTCTGGGAGAGTCTAGACAGGAGATAAGACCCGGAGTTAGAACCTTAGGGCCGAGATGAAAGGACGAAAGAATAAACTCCTGAGTGGGGCCAGCGGCAAACTAGGAGGGACGGCGAACTCCGAAAGAGTTACGACCGATCCTGACTAGGACCTCCATACGAAGTCCGCATAGTCTGGAAGACTAGCGACGGGGGGAATATGAGGTCGCCGACTATTAGCCTCCACCCTCATCGCTGAACCCAGTCAGGACCAACCACACCCATGTGCGGAGCTCTCTGAGGCCACACGTCTTGAGACTGAGAAACCCGGCGTGTCGACGGGAAGAAGGGAACCACGTGACAAAGAAAGAGTTGCATATATACCACACGAAAACTCCACCTACCTTCTACCCCCCATCCTCGGATACCACACTTACGAAACACCCAACACAACGAACCTAAGATTATTCCGCTGTGAATAAAGACCAATCGAACCTGACTCCACGATATCTTTATCTCCACATCTGTGCTCACGTACCCAGGTGTCACATGTATCCTTCCGTCTCCTTCCCGATCAAATGTCTCCTGCTTGCCGCTTAGGCGTATCGTCGATTTGGGGCACAGGCGTGGCAGCTGCCAGAGGATTGTGAGTATCGCGGCAGTGGATCACTTGTGGTTCCGTGGCGACGTCTCGCCTGATAGATCGCTCGTGGTTCTGTGGCGATGACTCGCTCATAGGGGGATGGTCGTTGACCCGATGTCTTGGTTATTGGTAGGTGGTCCCTTGATGATTGACTGTTCTGTGATTCCTCCTTCCGCTGATGATTCCCATCATTCTTCCAATGAAGCTCCGTTGCCCACAGCTTGTCGGCAGGTTGTCGTATAAGTATCTGGCTCGTCAAAGTCACGTGCTGGAGTGAAATTTCCCTGTACCACGACATGAAAACTCTTCACCTTGGCATTAGACTTCATCAGCATATCACAGATAATCTCTCGATTTGGATCGGAAAGTAGTACTTCCACATATCATATTCTCCTCAGAGTGGCCGGAGCAGGTCCTCAGTTCTCTAGTCGTGATTGGGTGATGCGATATGGACTGTGTGTGGGGTTAATTACGCTACTCGACCTCAGCCGGAGCAACGAACCCTCAACCGTACCAGCTATCCTTTCTTTGGCCCCGACGGCATCAAGGCATAGCTCTGCCCCACATCTCTCCCATCAGACTCTCGAACCTTGAGGTGCGGACCTGTAGCGGCATTTGCACTTTCCCGAACACAAGCCAGTACTTGGTCTGGAGGCTACTCAGCGCTATAGGATTGGCTTGAAGTCAAGCCTCCGCTTCAGTATCTGTTCAACTCGACGTCCCTCACCCTGGTGTGGCGTATACCCTGCATCATAATCATTATAAGCATCTCGGATAAGTGGGGGATACGCTCACGCTGTCGTGTGCTGGCCAAGCCCACAGTTCATCGGCATAATCAGGTGTCAATGACGAGGATGCATGTGGTAGCATCATCCCTCGAATCTCCTGACCACACAGTGCAATGGTATCGCCTCAGCCCTTCGAGCCATCTGCGATAATACAGTGATTCCTGACTTGTGGTGTTGTGCCCCTGGAAACAACCCCGCTCCTATTCCACGACCTAGACTCGCAACTCCTTGTGTTCCCATTTCCTTCCGATCGCTTGTCCTTATGATAACTACCAAGGTTGTCTTCCTCTGCGGCAGCACTCGCACTTTCCCAGTCTGTGCCGGTACTTGGCCTGGGATTCTCCAGTGCTGCAGAGTCAGTCGACCGAAGCTGAGCCCCGATGGTGTCGGTTGCCCGGTCTCGGGATGCCGTCCTAAGAACTTGTGACGAGTTTCCGATACCTTCCTGCCTGGTCCGTATCCGAATCCTGACCCGTAGCCTTTAGGGTGTAACGCTTGTATTGTACGGACGACATCTACCTTGACACTCTGTGTCCGGATGGCAAATATCCTGACACTCCTTATCAAGAAGGTAGGTGCCATGGTACATGCTGTCCAGACGACATTTGCCTGGACACTCTGCGTCTGTAAGAAATACGCTGCGTACTGAAGTAATATGCCCTGACATTCCTCGTCTGGAAGGCAGATGCCATAGTGCGCCTCTTGCAGAGGACATTTACCTTGACGCTCTGCATCTAAAAGGAATAATGGCCTGATACTCCTCACCACGAAGGCAGATGCTGTAGCTTGTGTTGTCCAGACGACATTTGCCTTAACTCTCAGTGTCCGGAAGGAATAATACCCTGACACTCCTCATCCAGAAGGCAGATACCGCATCAGGAAATAATTGAAAATTTACCCCTGCACGTCGGTAACCCTGGTCTGCGTCCGATGCTCTGGTAGCTCCCCTAACTCCGGTAAGCTTCCCTAGCTCCAGTAAGCTCCCCAAGCTCCAGTGAGACTGGTCATACTTCCATAAGGTTTTCTAAGTATCGGCAACTGGTACAGTTGGTATCGCAACTCCCATGAATTGTCAGTGCAATTGTCACAATCTGATGGTTTTATTTTCCGAACGCATACATTCACAAATTCACTATGTTCAAATTATTTTTTTTCCCATCATTTCATCACCTATGGTCACGCTTGAAACTCACGAAATGAAGGGTACCGGTCCTCTTTACTGAAGTGCCAAAGATATTGAAAAAAATTGATTCAATATTTGTATTACTCGTATGCTAATCAGTTCATCAACTCCTCCGCTCAGTGCCCTCCCAGCACTTCGAATATTTTTGAAAATGGTCACGGCAATCACACACACGGCATAGATAATGTGTCCATTGATTGAGCTATCTCTTGGATGAGCTTCCAGCGACATACGTCATTAGATTGCGCCTTTAGGATTGCTGCGGTCTGAGGAGTCTGTTGAAATGACCAGGCTGCGTTGCAATTGCCAGCTGTGCTGCCAACTCCGAGAGTCGTCCTTCCAGCTCCTCGAGCACATTCACAAATCATCACCGCTGTCACAGCGACGCACGTTGTTGATCAGTGTCCGTAAACCTCTAATCATCCTTCGCCATTAGATCACACCTTTGGGATTGCCACCATCAGTGGCGTTTGTTCAAATGATCAGGTTGTGTTTCCATTGCTAGCTGAGCTGCCAACTCTGAGAGTCATCCTCCCAGCTTCTCGAATGCATTCGCAAATCCTCACCGCTGTTACGAAGACCATCCACCCCGCCGGCATCCTCTTTTCATCGACATTGTACTCGTCGTGTCGTATTGTACAACTTCCCTCTGTCCCTGTGAGCACTGCACTAACAATTCACGAAGCTCGTTGATCTTCTCGCAACTTCATATTTGCTATTGTCCTTGCCACCAGCAGCCTCACCATCATCCTCATTGACATCGTACTCATCACGTCTTGATGTCATCCACACTGCCGGCATCCTCTTTTCATCGACATTGTACTCGTCACATCGTATTGTACAACTTCCCTCTGTCCCTGTGAGAGCTGCGCTAACAATTCACAAAGCTTGTTGATCTTCTCGCTGCATCATATTTGCTATCGTCCTTGCTGCCGGCAGCCTTACCTCCATCCTCATCGACATCGTACTCATCGGGTCGCCCCGTATTATACAACATCCCACTATCCCTGTGAGTGCTGTGCTAACAATTCACGAAGCTCGTTCATCTTCTCGCCGCGTCATATTTGCTATCGTCTTTGCCACCGCCAGCCTCACCGTCATCCTCATTGACATTGTACTCGTCATGTCTTGATCTTCTCCACACCGCTGGCGTCCTCTTTTCATCAACATCGTACTTGTCGCGTCGTATTGTACAACTTCCCTCTGTCCCTGTAAGAGCTGCGCTAACAATTCACAAAGCTCGTTGATTTTCTTGCCGCGTCATATTTGCTATTGTCTTTGCCGCTGGCAGCCTCACTGCCATCTTCATTGACATCATCCTCATCGCATCGTCTCTCATCCGGCAAACTGCCTTTGTTTCGGTCATGCAGAGCTATGCTGTCTACAGTGACGTGGTATATAGATGTAAATTCGATGTTATGAATAGAACTGGCTTGAGTCACATTGCCTGCAACCAAATGCGAGATTTATAGTCTTCGCTGCAATGTACCGTACCGTGACGGTCGCGTTTCGATGCTACCACCGTGACCACTGTGTTACCTATGTGTGGTACGCCATCGTAAGCCTCGTCTCTGGATCCCATTTCCCTTGACACTCTGTGTCTGTACGACACGCTGCCTCCTGATGGCGAAGACACTACTCGTCCAGAATGCAGATGCCGTGGCACGCATCGTCCGGACGACATTTGCCTTGACACTCTGTCTCCAGAAGGGAAATACCTTCCAGTCTTCGTCCGGAAGGCAGATGCGGTGGCGCAGGTCGTCCGTACGACATTTGCCTTGACACTCTGCGTCCGGAACAAATTTGCCTTGACATTCTGCGTCTGTAAGACACGTGCTACATTCAGAAGGTAAATGCCCTGACACCCCTCGTCCGGACGACATCTGCCTTGACACTCTGCTTCTGTAAGACACGCGCTGCATCCAGAAGGCAAATGCTCTGACACTGCTCGTCTGGAAGGCAGATGCCGTGGCATTCATCGTCCGGAAGACATTTGCCTTGACATTCTGCGTCTGTAAGATACGCGCTACGTTCAGAATGCAAATGCGCTGACACTACGTGTCCAGAAGGCAGATGCCATGGCACTTGTCGTACGGACAACATTTGCCTTGACTACCTATGTCGGTAAGACACGCGCTACGTCCAGAAGGCAAATACCCTGACACTGCTCGTCTGGAAGGCAGATGTCGTGGTATGCATCGTCTGGAACATATTTGCCTTGACATTCTGCGTCTGTAAGACACGTGCTGCGTTCAGAAGGCAAATGCGCTGACACTCCTCATCAAGAAGGCAGATGCCATGGTACTTGTCGTCCGGATGACATTTGACTTGACTACCTACGTCGGTAAGACACGTGCTGCGTCCAGTAGGGAAACGCTCTGACACTACTCATCTAGACACATATGCCGTGGCCACTATGTCCAGACGCACAGTGCTGTGGCGCAGTGCATCGCAACGTACAGTGCCATGGCAAGCGTCGTCCTAGTTAAGCAGGTTGCATCCGAAACATCTAGTGCGTTTCGAGCATCCGAACGCTCAGGACGCAAATTTTTTTTTTCCTGATGTACTCATCACATTTTACTCGCTGTCATACTCGCCGCCAGGGTACGACCACCATTCTCCTCATCACCCTACTCGCCATATCTTGTCATCATACTTGTCTCGTCGTATGTCCTGCTGTTTCTTACACTCTGACTGTTGTGCTAACGCCATGAATATCACCAACATACTCATTGACATTGTACTCGTCATGTCATTGCACAACTTCCTGCTGTTTCTGCTATATTGAGAGCAGCAGTAACCACATCAAGATAGTCGCCAACATACTCATCACATCTTACTCCCTATTATACTCAACGCCAGCGTCCTGACCGCCATCCTTCTTATTGACATTGTGCTTGTTGCGTCTTATTCGCCATAGTACACGTCGCATCTTACTCACCATCATACTTGTCACTTCTTATTCGCCATTGTACTCGTTGGGTCACATTGTACATTTTCTCGCTGTTTCTTACTCTGAGAGCTGCACTATGGTCACAAATATCAGCAATATACTCGTCGCGTCCTACTCGCAATCGTACTCGACGCCGGCATCCTGACCGCCATCCTCATCAATGTAGTACCAGTCGTATCTTACTTGTCTTTATACTTGTAGCATTGTATGGCACAACTTCCCCCGGTTTTTGACAAACTGAGAGTTACGCTAACAACCTCACGAAGCTTGCTAATGTACTTGTTGCATCTTACTCTTGGTCGTACTTGCCACCAGGTCCTAACCACCATCGTCCTCATCGACGTCGTACTCACCTTATCTTGTCATCATACTCGTCTCATCGTATGGCACAACTTCTCATGGTTTCTGACAAACTGAGAGCTGCGCTGACAATGTAACGAAGGTCACCAACATACTCGTCGCATCTTACTCGCTGTCGTCACCGCTGCCAGGGTCCTGCCCGCCACCCTCATCAATGTAGTACCTGTTGTATCCTACTTGTTATTATACTCGCTGTATCGTATGGTACAACTTCCTGCGGTTTTTGACAAACTGAGAGCTGCGCTAACAACCTTATGAAGCTTGCTAACGTACTTGTCACATTGTACTCTCGGTCGTACTTGCTGCCAAGCCCTGACCGCCATCGCCCTCATCGACATCGTGTCTGTAGCCTCTTACTCGCTATCCTACTTGTCTGGTTGTATTGCACAACTTTCCACTGTTTCTGACACTGAGAGAGCTGCGATAACAATGTCACGATGCATGCCAACGCACTCATCACGTCTTACTCGCCAGCTTCCAACTGTTGACACTCGTAGAGCTGTGCTAAGCATGTTAAGAACAACATATGCAGGTGGTGATACTTGCGGTCGATAAACACGAAGATGGACATCAGTAAAAAATTAGAGAATTGCTAGGGAGCTCCAGTAGCTCCCGTAGCTCCCATAAGTATTGCTAACTCCTGTAAGAGGAGAAGTTATATTTTACTCCTGTAAGGATTTAAAAAAAAAAAGTGCTTTACTTTTAGCTGAAACCTCGAGAAATATTAGTTCAAATTTATGTCTGACCTGTAAAAAAAGCAATATACTTCAACTTTCCATTTTTTTGCTGATGGATGCAGTGTTGGACATGATGATGGATGCAACGCTATGTGCTCGCACTGGGTGCTCTGTGAGGTAACGTATATATCTGTATGTTAGATATAATGAATACAACTGGATTGATTCGCTACCCCTAGAACCACCAGCCGCTTGTGTTCTAGGTTGTGGATGTGATGTAAGGCTTAGCTGCGATTTTCACTACTGTGACAGCTGCATCTGGACGCTTGCTGCCATGTCTGGCAGAGTCGTCCGGATGCTATTCTCCATTACATTTTGCGTCCGTAAGGCATACGCTGCACCCAGAAGCCAAGTTATCCTGACACTCTTCATCTGGAAGGCATATGCCATGTCACGGATCGTCTGGATAACATTTGCGACGACATTCATTATTCTTAGGATACGTGCTGCATCTGTAAGAAATATGCCCCAACACTCATCATCCGAGAGCATATACCGTGATTCCCATTGTCAGTACGATATTTGTATTCACTGTTGGAATATAGGGATCGATAGAGACAAAGATAGTGAACTGATTGATTGCTACAAGGTCGAAGGAAAAACATTCTTGCTATATACAACGCGCCTGAGGAATTTGCCAAGGGGAAAGGACGGAAGACTGTCTCCTGAGCCAGTGCTTGGAGACTAAGGCTGCTATCATCTTCGGACATGTTGCCTCTGGTCTGTCATCTCCGGACGCTGTCTCTGGTCTGTCATCTCTGGACGCCATCTCCGGTCCGTTATCTCTGGACACCCCTTATTCTGACACTTCCCATCGTACGGAAGATGCCAAGGAATGCAGGAGAGAGGGAGAAAACGAAACCGCCAGTATAGCAACAAACAGTTGCAGAGAAAAGAAACAAAAACAGTGAAACCCAGTATCCTCGGATGCCTCATTAAAACTCATAACCATGTTAAAAACCTCCTGGGAAAACTACGGACATAGGCGAAAGAGTGCATCCACCAAAGAAAGAAAGAAGACGGAAAGAAACCTGTTTAACCACCTGCACATGCTTCACTGGAAGCTTCCCCTGCATACCAGGCCGATTCGCAGGCCGATCCATTGGATAATCTGTCCATTTGTCAGGATTGAGAGTACACAGCAGCTACGGTATGGGGTGCCACAGCAGCTCCAGCATCATTGAGCGCGCACACAGCTCCGTCATCACTGGGCACATAAAACAGCTCCATCAACATCGAACGCAGACAGCAGCTCCGGTATGGGATGCCACTGCAGCTCCAGTGTGACACTGGGGTTGTATTCGTAACCAGAGTGTGGAGAGAATCAAAGGTAATCGGGCTACTTTCGATAATTCACAGCGGAATAATCTTAGATCTTGTGTGTGGGTTCGGTGGTAGTGTTGGTGAGGACGTTCGTGCTGATTTCTTTCCGTTGAGGCGAGAAATCTTCTTTCCTTTTATCCACGGGTGCACGAATGAGAAGTGGTGATCCGGACCGTACTTTTTCTCGGCGGAAGCGGGTGTCTCTTCCTCGAGGTACGGGTGGGTCGGACTTGGATTCCTCCGAGGTTGTTTGCCCCTCTTTTGGAACGTGGGTGGATCCATTGGTCATGGTCGGGGTGTAGATAAGGGAGATGAGTTTCCGTTTGTATTGCGGTATGTGTGATGCGGCCGAGCAGGGACTCCAGCCCGAGAGCTTCCCGTTCACCCTGAGGTGAGGTGGTCTGCAGGAGGGCCATGCAGCCGAGCGGGGTCTTCGGTCCAGAGCTTCCATTCACCCTGAGGTGACATGGCTTCCTCTCCCTGAGGTAGTGGGGCCACTTCCGGAACTGCCTTAAGAAGGCAGCTGCTCGTTTATACAAATTGTTCCCCTCACTCTCGGAGTTCCAACTCCTACGGCCGGTGTCTCGACCGAGGGCTAGAGAGTTTGTTTCCTTATCTCCCGCCTAGACTCTCTGATTCCCTAGCTACGGCCTGAGCCTCCTTCGTCTTTTAGGCACAGAATCTTCTCCTTCTAGCTATGTACTCGTGATAGTTCGTTCAGGTGTAACACTACCTCCCCTCTCCCTTAGCCTCGTCCCAAGTACTAGTCCTTTCTCTCTAAGTAGCCCGTCTCTTCCTGTGTGTTTTTTCCCGTGGGGTAACTTTTGTGATGTGGTTGCTGTGACCGGTGGTGCCACTTACCGTGACTGTAGTCCTCCTCCCCTACAGCCCTCCCAGCCACCGGATCAGGACATGACCCTGTAATCCGTCGGCATGACTGGGCCCTCTGAGTAGGCCGGTGCGTACTCATACTGTCATGTCATATTGAGTCGTACTCGCCGCCGCTCTGCATCAAGGCTTTGGCCGGCTCGGTGGGGTTCTAGGGTCGCAGTCGGCCCAGGGAATCGGGAGAGGCATGGTGTCCTTTGTGCTTGTAACCCGTATACTCGGCAGTGACCGTGCCCACGTCCTTCTGGGGGGAGACTAGTATGCTGGAGCAGTGACAGCGCTATCGGGGACTCACTTCACTGCTTGTGTGATGCCTGCGCCGGTTCCGCCAGTCCGAGTCGGTTGCCGAGAGGTCGACACGTCTGTTTTGAATGGTTTTCCTGACTCTCAACGTTTTTCGTTCGCGTGCACTCCATGTTGGGCGCCTGGTCGGCGGCTTTTCCGTAGTTGCCCGAGCAGTGGGCCTTCTTTTTGTTGGTCTCATTTTGGTGTGGGGGTCCTCCGTCCCTTCAGCCCCCTACTGCTATGTCCTCGGTGAGCCGGTAGTCTTTCGGTGCGTCGGGATTACGTTGGTGAAACTTCCGGAGTTTCTCCAGGCCACCCATTGCGAAGTTGTCGAGTGGTTCTTCCGTCCAATCCTTGCGTTCCGGATAGTCGAGCCATTTTACCAGGTAGAGAATTCGTTTGTTGTTTCCACAGCCGCGTTCGACCGAGGACATGACCTCGTCGACATCGTATTCCTCTGACTGTTCGATGTCGTTGGCCTCTCGCAGTACCTTGAATGGATCTGGCGGCGCTCGGTGTTCGCTGGTTCGGTAGGGTTCGAGCAGTGACACATGGAAAACGTTGTGTATTTTCCACTTGTGGGGAAGTGTGAGTCGTACCGCAAGTGGCGAGACGATTTTCTCGATTTGGAAAGGACCGTGATTTTTGTGATCCAACTTCTTCGAGGGCTGGCGCGTTTTGATGTTGCGCCCACTGAGCATCACCAAGTCCCCGACTTGGAATGCTGGTGGTTGCTTCCGCGTTGGGTCCGTATATCGCCGCATTTGTTCCTGTGCTTCTTCCAGCCCTTTTCACGATTCGTCGTGCACGGTGTTCATCCAATGGGTGTATACTTTGCTGGCCGGGTTGAGAGGCTCCGTTGACGTCGGGTTCATGGTCACCGGGTGAAAGCCGTAGTTGGCGTAGAATGGCGACATCCCGTTTCTGTGACACCTGGGTACGCGAGTACGGAGGTGGAGGTAAAGATACCGTAGAGTCAGGTTTGATTTCGTAGAGTCAGGTTCGATTTCTTTATTCACAACGGAATAATCTTAGGTTCGTTGTGTCGGGGT